>ERZ857969.91-NODE-91-length-138432-cov-6.222949_pt1 | contig 138432 bp, 134 predicted proteins | sample MGYA00519864_ERZ857969 | MGnify/ENA primary metagenome ERZ857969 (study PRJEB31778, sample SAMEA3449382) | human gut metagenome | biome: human gut; feature: human-associated habitat; material: faeces | place: United Kingdom | collected 2010/2012 ...
AACAAAATTATGCTCGAAAATCCGCACACATTTCTTATGAAGACAGGTTCTAAATTATTATTCCTCAAAATCCCTGATAAATCTCATGTAGCCTATGCAGAACTCGCTTTTCCACCAGTTTGCGGCAATGTGGTATTCCGCATAGTCATTGCACCATATCCATGTTACGGGGAAGCTGCCGTCAGGAAGCTGCATTTGTTTTACAAGCCTGCACTGTTCTTTCAGAAGCTCCTCGTTTCCGCCTATGAAAATGCTGTCCTTTGAGCGGATAAAGTCAGCAGGGAGAGATACATATTCCTTTCCCCATTTTGATGTGTCCCTGCAAATGCTGTTATTTACCTGAGTAATGAGCTTTTCTTTGAAGCTGTCCATGCAGCAAACGTCCGTCCCTGTTATGCAAAGACATTCATAAAGCCTGACAAAGCAGTTCGTTACGTGCATCTCATTGAACGGAACATTTGCATCAAACCATTCCACTGCTTGCTTTGCGATGATAAGCGCTTTCTGATAGATCACGCTGTCCTTCTCCGCAAATTTAAGTATAAACCCTGCCAGCGCCGCAGTGGGATTGTAGCGAAAGTCGCTCTCGCCGTTGTATGCCCACCATATGGCACAGGGATAGTCATTGTTGCTGGGCACAGTGTTCAGCCACTGGTCATGCGCCTTATCAAAGCAGCTGCCGCTTTCAAGATATCTCAGCATTCCCTTTATTATCGGGTGAGACTTATCCGAAAAGCCTATCTCGTCAAGTATCTCAGCTGCTTTCCACACGCCCATTGGCAGGGAGTTTGGATTAAAATTGTCCTCCTCCAGTGCGTGACCAAAGCCGCCGTCCTCATTCTGAAATGCGCTCAGTGCGGTCACAACATCATCTGCGCTGCCGTTTTCAAAATGAAATCTCCACCGTGCAAGCTCCAAAGGTCTTGCGTTCCTGTAAACAAATCCTCTTGCTTTTTCAAATACTGTCATATGGTATCCTCCTATCATTTTTATTTTATGATATCATGATATCCGCTGCCTGTATTGTAAAAAAGCGACATTTTTGCATTTTCCAGCGCCTGTTTTGGGGTCATGGAGTGATATTTCCTGAAATCCTTCAGCAAATGGGACTGGTCGGTAAAGCCGTATTTCACCACAGCCTCAAATATGTCAAAATCCGCCGAAAAGCATATATCCTGCCACAGCTTCTGATATCTCACCAGCGATGAAAAGCTTTTGGGAGATATGCCCATTTTTTCGCTGAAAATGCGTTCCAGTTTCTTTTTTGATACGGCGTTCTTTTCCGCCAGAGCTGATATTTTTTCTCTTCCGCCCGATGATAATATATCATGTACAGTGTTTATAAGGCATGAATCTATGCGGTCGGTGCATATTATCCGCATAAGATAATTCTGTGCATACAGCGCACGTTCTTCAATAGTGTTTGTGCTTATGAGCATCGGAACCAGTCTGGCGGAGAATGACCCGAAAAATTCATCGGGAGCATATCCGCCGTTGGCAGTTCCCGCAAAGGAGTTTCCCGAAAACAGCGCCGCAGTCCAGGCATAAAACCTTATGGCAAAGACCGATGTGCCGTCTGCCATTCCGCTTGAAAGATGGGTGCTTTCGTCAATGGTGCAAAAGCACCCATAGACCTTGCCGCTGTCATTGTCAATGCGGTAAATTATGTCCATGCAGGTGTCGGGGATAACAAGCTGCGGCTGCATATCAGGGCTGCTTTCATATGTCCAGAAGCAGCGGATATACGGCTTCAGTGCTTCACAGGGAGATATTTCCCTGTACCCGTCCGAGCGGTCAAAGGGCTGGGCTGTTATGGGGCGGTACATTTTTGTAAGTGAAAGCATAAAACTCCTTGTTAATAAAAAAGCCGCCGTATTCGGCGGCAATAGTTCAGTCTTTAAAACTGCACTTACGTGCAAACTCCTCAAACATCTCCGTAAGCTTTTCATCAAGCTTTTTGCGGCTGTTGGGCTTATGAAGCTCCATTGTGCAGTCAAGCAATTCACTTTCATCTATCTGCAATAGATAAGAAATTCGGTGAACGCTTTTGTTTTTCATTTCGGCACGAAGTTTAAAAATGCCGTGCTCTGCGGACTTTACCTCGAAAAATTCTGCCTTGCCGTGAAGCTTTTCCCATGCCTTGCGAATATTGCCCTCGCTCATATCACAGTCAAGCTCGGCGGCAATGCCGAGGTAAAATTCCGCTGACGAATCTGCACCCTCTTTGGGAAAATATCCATAACCCTTGTAAAGCTCTGCCGCTCCGCAGTCATCGCTATCGGAAAAATGTCTGTCACGGGGAGGATAAACTTCAAGCTTTTTGCCTGAGAGCAGCTCGGCTTCAACGGGTGGGTACGGGTCAGGCTTTTTCGATGCTTTGTATTCTTCGCATATCCTGAATGCGTCAATAACAGCATTGCCTATATCAGCCGCTGAAGCGGTGTTTGAAAGTGTAACAGGCTTATCTCCCTCAATGTCGCAATAACCATTGTTGTCAAAGGAATTTACCGAAGTTGATACGGAGTACATTCCATGTTCGTCCATATCAACGCCGCTGCAAATATATTTTTTGTTAAAAGCCTTATATGATTTGCATTTTGTTTCTTTCAGATAAAAGCAATCTTCATTGCGTTCTGCACGGGTTCTTGCATCAACAGGACTTATGCGGATATGTTCAAAGGCATCCAGAACAGCTTTGCCAATAGCATCAGGTGATACGCTATCGTCAAGTGTGCGATACCATGCCATAGAAGTATAGTAATAACCTATCGTAGTAATATATGGAACAACGATCAGTTGATGTTCGCCTTTGAACACTTCAACCATCCATGGGAAAGCTTTCTCTTTGCAATATATGTATCTCGTATCATTTTTTTTGATACTCATCAATTCGTCGCATTGTTTCTTCATAGCTCAGTTCCATTTTTTACTGCCTCACTGTAACAATGGTATTATGATCTGGCGCAAAGTATTTTTATGCAAGCTGAGTTATCGAAATCAGCAGCTCGCTGATATGTATTCCTTTAATGCAGCGATAAGAGCGTCAATCTCCTCATCTGTTCCGATAGTTATTCTCAGGTGATCGTCTATTCTCGGCTTGCTGAAATATCTTACATAAATGTCCTTGGTTTTAAGGAATGCGCTGATGTCGGGAGCCTTGTATTTTGGGTGGTTCGCAAAAAGGAAGTTTGTGCAGCTGTCCTTAACGTCAAAGCCCATTTTGCGCATTTCATCGGTAAGGCGTGTCCTTGTGGCGATTATTTTTGCAACAGTGTCGCTGAAATATTTCTCGTCCGCAACAGAAGCGCAGCCTGCTTCAATGGCAACGCTGTCGATGGGGTATGAGTTGTATGAATCCTTTGCGGCTCTCAGGGCTGCGATAAGCTCTGCGCCTGCGGCACAGTAGCCCAGTCTCATACCTGCCATGGAGCGGGATTTTGAGAATGTCTGTATAACTGCCAGATTGGGATACTCCTTTAAAAGCGGCAGAGCAGATGTGCCGCCGAAATCAACATATGCCTCGTCGGAGATAACAACGCTGTCTGGATTTGCGTCCAGTATCTCACGCATAAAGTCAAGCCCTCTGCCGATACTTGTAGGGGCGTTGGGATTGCAGATGATAACGCCGCCGTTTTCACGCTTGTAGTCCTCGGCACGGATATTGTAGTTTTCATCTACAGGGATAGTCTCGCAGGGAATGCCCAGCATATCGCACCACACGGGATAAAATGAGTAGGTGATATCAGGATATATAACGGGCTTGCCTGAGTTGAAAAACGCCCTGAATGACAGCGCCAGAACATCGTCCGAGCCGTTGCCGATGAAGATATTTTCCTCTTTAAGTCCCAGTCTTGCGGCAATAGCCCTTACCAGAGGCATTGCATTTGCATCGGGATATTTGTTAAGTCCGCCTGCGTTAAAATTGCGTATTACCTCTGCCACTCCGGGAGCGGGGGGATAGGGATTTTCGTTTGCATTGAGCTTGATAAAGTCCTTTTTTGCGGGCTGCTCGCCTGCAACATAAGGTTCTATTTTGATGAGATTGTCTTTCCAGTTTGCCATTGTTATCATTCCTTATTTCAACATATTCAGAAATTCTTCTTCGGAGATAATGGTTATGCCCAGCTCCTCAGCCTTGGTGAGCTTGCTTCCCGCTTCCTCGCCTGCAAGAACATAGTCTGTCTTTTTCGACACGGAGGAAGATGCCTTTCCGCCGAAGCTTTCTATCATTTTCTTTGCCTCATCACGTTTAAGTGTGGGCAAAGTTCCGGTCAGTACAAAGGTCTTGCCCTCAAAGCGCTTGTCGGTAACGCTGCTCTTGTACTCCATTTTCACCCCTGCGTCTCTAAGACGGTTTATGAGATGAATAAAATGCGGCTCTCTGAAAGCCTTTTCGGTGTTTTCGCTCATAACGCCGCCAAAGCCGTCTATCTGAGCGATATCTTCCGCCGAAGCTTTCATTATCTCGTCAATGGAGCCGAAGCGCTCGCACAGGAGCTTTGCCGCAGCCGCACCGATATTGCGTATTCCCAGAGCAAAAATCACTCTGTCAAGGGGAGCGTTCTTTGACTCTTCAATGGCGGCAATAAGATTTTTCGCCGACTTTTCGCCCATGCGGTCAAGAGCGGAGATGTCCTCGGCTCTGAGGGAATATATGTCCGCCGCAGTCTCGATAAGCTTCTTTTCAAGAAGAGCGGATATTACCGCAGGACCCATTCCGTCAATGTTCATAGCGCCCTTTGAGCAGAAATGGAGTATGTTCCTGTACTGCTGTGCGGGACATTCGGTGTTAGGGCATCTGAGCGCCGCCTCGTCCTCGTATCTTACAGCCTTTGCGCCGCATACGGGACATTCCTCGGGGAGAGTGTACGGCACGGAGTTTTCAGCATGAGCCACGGACTTTATTACCTCGGGGATAATTTCGCCCGCCTTGCGCACAAGGATAGTGTCGCCTATGCGGATATCCTTTTCGCTGATAAACTCCTGATTGTGGAGCACCGCCCTGCTGACGGTGGTTCCTGCCAGCTGAACAGGCTCAAAAACGGCAGTGGGAGTTATGGCGCCCGTTCTGCCAACGTTTACCTCTATATCAATAAGCTTTGTTTCCTTTTCTTCGGGAGGATATTTGTAAGCCACCGCCCACTTGGGGAACTTTGAGGTGGCACCAAGCTGATCTCTCTGAGCAAAGCTGTCAACCTTTACCACAGCGCCGTCAATGTCATAGGGATATTTGCTGCGATTTTCGCCTATCTCGGTTATCTTTGCGCACATATCATTCACGTCCGTAACGGCTGTGTCGTCGATGACGTGAAAGCCCAGCTTTCGCATAAGCTCCAGCGACTGCCTGTGAGAAGTGACCTCTGCACCGTCTATCTGCTGAATGTTGAAGATGAGTATATCAAGCTTTCGTGCGGCAGTTATTTTCGGGTCTTTCTGACGGAGCGAGCCTGCCGCAGCATTTCGGGGATTTTTAAAGGGCTTTTCGCCGTTCATATCCTGCTGCTCGACCAGCGCCGCAAAGGACTCACGGGGCATATAAACCTCGCCCCTGACTTCAAGAAACGGGAGCTTTTCGGGAAGCTTCTTTGGGATAGAACGGATAGTCCTGAGATTTGCCGTAACGTCCTCGCCCACAAATCCGTCTCCACGGGTGGAGCCTCTCACAAATTCGCCGTCAGTATATTCAAGAGAAACGGACAGGCCGTCTATCTTAGGCTCAACGGTGAAAACAGGGTGAGCGCCCAGCTCTTCGGAACATTTCTGTGCAAAGGAAGTTACCTGCTCCATTGAAAAAACGTCCTGCAGGCTGCCCATCTGAACAGTGTGAGTGACCTTTTCAAAGGTGTTCATCGCATATCCGCCCACGTGCTGAGTGGGGGAGTCGGGTGTGATAAGCTCGGGGTATTCAGCCTCAATGGCTTTAAGCTCCTGCATGAGCCTGTCGTATTCGTCGTCCTCTACCTGAGGGTCGTCAAGAACATAGTAGCTGATGTTGTATTTTTCAAGCACACGGCGCAGCTCTGCCGCCCGTTCCTGTGCTGCCTTGATATCTGCCATTGTTAAGCCTGCTTTCTGTTTATTACTCTGCTTTGAGGTTGGAAAGACCTGCCGCCTTGTCGCCATCAACCATTATACGCAAAGCGTCATGGACTACCTTTACGCAGATGTCCTTTTCAGCTCCGCCGTATTCGCCGTCAAGTGTCCAGGGCACGCTGCCGTCGGTGTAGAACTTGAAATCTGAGGATTTGAAATAGTAGAAATATGGTGCGTCAAATTCTTTCCTGATAAGTGCGTTGAGGGTCTGCTGAAGCTCGATAAGCGAAGAGGGCTTCTTGATGAAAATTCCCTCGAAAATACCGTCATTCATCTGAACGTCATTACCTGCCAGTCCCTTTATTCCGCCGACGGAAAGGGAGTTGGAGACCATTCCGAAAATGAAATCATCTTTTATAGTCTGACCGTTGCACTCGATAGTAATGGAATATTTCTGATTAAGCTCGCCCTTCTGGAGAGCCTCCCTTACGGCAGCTGTCATGTAGGCAAGTGCGCCCCATGTGTTTTTCAGCTGCTGATCGGTGGCATAGCTTACCTGAGTGAACACGCCGAACGCCGCAACATATGTGAAATATCTGCCGTTAAAAGCGCCTATGTCAACATATCTGGGAGTGCCCCCTGCGATGACACGGGCAGCGTCGGGCATATATTTGGGGATCCCTATGCTTGAAGCAAAGTCGTTCATAGTTCCTGCGGGGATAATGCCCACGGGAATATTGCAGCCGCTTTCCATAATGCCCTTGATAGTCTCATTGGTAGTTCCGTCGCCGCCGCTGGATACGATAAGGTCAAAGTCCGCCGCACGCCTCCTGACCGTTTCCATAGCGTCGTCACGGGCCTGGGTGGGGTGAGCGGTTACTTCATATCCGCCCTTGGTGAAAATATCTATTATTTCCGCAAGATGGGTAAGAATCTGGCACTTGCCCGAATGGGGGTTATATACAAACAAAAGCTTTTTCATAAGAGCCTCCCGATATATGCAAATATTATAGTTGCCCCAATGTTATATTATACGTTATTATAATATAAAAACGGCAAAAAGTCAATTCATTTATACACTTTAAATTATTATTCCGGCAATAATGAGCGTCCGATTACACAGTAAAATAAATGTAAAATAATATTTTTTTATTGACTTGACGGAAGAAAATGTAGTATAATAGATATGTTGCAGAATCAAAAAAATTTATTTGTAAATGTGAGGTGAGCAAAGTGAGCAGCGGTGATAGTCACGGGCGATTGCGGATATGCGTCCCCGTAGGTGTGCGGAGCGTGCCGCTTTGCCGCCGTTTGATGAATATAGTTCGGACTATGCCCGAATAAACGGGAACCTTTGTCCTGCCCGTTATCACTTTCAATGATGAATTTGCAGCAGATTCTTTAATTGAAAGGTTGGGTATCAATGGAATTTGAAAAAGACAAGGCAATGGAAAATGCTTCGGCTGAAGTTCATATCCCCGATTATGAAAAAGAAATAGCCGGCATAATCAAGGGCAATCTTTCGCCGAAAGCAATGCAGGAAAAGCTGGGGGATTACCACGGCAAGGATATTGCAGAGGTAATGACCCAGGTCACTCCCGCTGAAAGAAAAAGGCTGCTGAGGGTGCTTGATGTTTCCGTGCTGGCAGAAATATTCGAGTATGTGCCCGAGGACAGCGCCGCACTTTTCCTTGACGAAATGGATATGAAGAAAGCAGTTACCTTGCTTTCCGAGCTGGACAGTGATTCCTGTGCAGCTATCCTCCGTGAAATGTCAAAGGAAAAGAGAAATCAGCTCATCGATCTGCTGGACGATGAGACCAAAAGAAAGGTTGAGCTTATCGCTTCCTTTGACGAGGACGAGATAGGCAGCAAGCTAAGCGATAATTTTATCGAGCTGAAAAATACCATGTCCGTAAAATCCGCTATGTCAGCGCTTATCGCACAGGCGGAGGATAATGACAACATCTCCACACTTTTCGTTTCGGACGAAAGCGGGGAGTTTTTCGGTGCAATGGATCTTAAAGACCTTATTACCGCAAGGCAGGGGCAGCCGCTGGAAGATCTTATCAGCACGTCCTTCCCTTATGTTTACGGCACCGAAAATATCGACGATTGTATCGAAAGACTGAAGGATTATTCCGAGGACAGTATTCCCGTGCTTGACAACAACAGCCACATTCTTGGCGTTATCACCGCTCACAGTCTCATTGAAGTTGTCGATGACGAAATGGGCGAGGACTACGCAAAGCTGGCAGGTCTTACCGCAGAGGAAGATCTTTCCGAGCCGCTGAGCGCAAGCCTTAAAAAGCGTATGCCCTGGCTTCTGGTGCTGCTGGTGCTGGGAATGTGCGTTTCATCTGTGGTCGGACTTTTTGAAAAGGTAATAGCTCAGCTTACCATAATAATGGCATTCCAGTCCCTTATCCTTGATATGGCGGGCAACGTGGGAACACAGTCGCTGGCTGTGACTATCCGTGTGCTTACCGATGAGAACATCACATTTAAGGAAAAGCTTTCCCTTGTGGCAAAGGAAATGAAGATAGGCTTTTCGGGCGGTGTCATACTCGGCGTTATTTCCATACTGTTCGTGGGGCTTTACCTTATGGTGTTCAAGGCAAAAACAGCCGCTTTCGCATTTGCGGTATCTGCCTGCATAGGTGCGGCGCTGCTGCTTTCAATGGTGATTTCGAGCGCAGTGGGAACACTTATCCCTCTGTTTTTCAAGAAGATAAAGATAGACCCCGCAGTTGCATCCGGCCCTCTGATAACCACCATCAACGACCTTGTTGCCGTGGTGACATATTACGGACTCAGCTGGATACTGCTCATAAACATAATGAATTTAACAGGGTGACAAGCCCATGCCCCTGCAATCAAGGTTGCAGGGGTTTTATTGTAAGGAGTATTTTGATGGCAGCAAAGCTTAAATCGGTTTACATTTGTTCCTCCTGCGGATATGAGTCCGCTAAGTGGAACGGAAGATGCCCCTCATGCGGCGAGTGGAACACCTTTGAGGAAGAGGTGGTGGAGGCTGCGCCCAAAAAGGCGGGAGCAAAGAAAGCCCCCTCCGCTCTTAACGGCGAGGACTGCTCAGACAAGGTGAGAACTCTCTCCCAGATAGACACCGAAGATGAAATACGCTACTCCACAGGCGCAGGAGAACTGGACAGAGTTCTTGGCGGCGGACTGGTCAAGGGTTCGCTGGTGCTTCTGGGCGGCGAGCCGGGAATAGGAAAATCCACTCTGCTTTTGCAGATATGCAGCTACTTCGGCAGGGAGCACACCATTCTCTACGTTTCGGGAGAGGAAAGCGTCCGCCAGGTAAAGCTGAGAGCGGACAGATTGGGCGTTGTCACCCCAAACCTGTATCTGCTGAGCATTACCGATGCAGAATCCGTGTGCAGCACCATAACCGCCACACGCCCCGATATCGTTATAATCGACTCAATACAGACCATGAATATCCGTGACATAAGCTCCAGCTCGGGCAGCATAACCCAGGTCAGGGAATGCACAAATATGTTCATGCACCTGGCAAAGGACCTGGAGATCCCTATTTTCCTTGTGGGTCATGTCAACAAGGACGGCGCCATTGCAGGCCCTAAGGTAATGGAGCATATCGTTGATACGGTGCTGTTTTTCGAGGGAGACCGTCATCAGAGCTACCGTCTGCTGAGAGCGGTCAAGAACCGTTACGGCTCCACCAACGAGATAGGCGTTTTTGAGATGCTTGACAACGGTCTTTCTCAGGTGGAAAATCCCTCGGAAATGTTTCTTTCGGGCAGACCCTGCGGCGTTTCGGGAAGCTGTGTGGGCTGCGTAATGGAGGGCACAAGACCTATCCTTGCGGAGATTCAGGCACTTGTTACCAAAAGCGGATATTCCGCTCCCAGGCGTACTTCCACGGGCTTTGATTTCAGCCGCCTTGCCATTATCCTTGCGGTGCTTGAAAAGAGAGCGGGACTTTTTTACGGCTCTCTTGATGTATATGTGAACATTGTCGGAGGCTTCCGCCTTGATGAGCCTGCCGCCGACCTGCCCACAGCACTGGCATTGTACAGCAGTCTTATGGATATGCCCATAAACGAAAAGCTTGTTTCATTCGGAGAGATAGGTCTGGGCGGCGAGATAAGAAGCATATCAAACGTTTCCCAGCGTATTGCGGAGGCTCAGCGCCTTGGCTTTGAAAAGTGCATCATTCCAAAGATGTCACTGCGGCAGATAGACCCCAGGCGGTATAAGATAGGCATAATCGCTGTGTCAAATATCCGCCAGGCATTCGATTATCTCAAAAAAGAAAGAGGAATATCCTGAATTTTATAAAAAGAACTGTATAATTTTTTCATATAGTCTTTATTTTTTACAAAAGCTGTGATATAATATATATTGAATATTTATTTTTTATCGGTGGTGGTAATGTGGCGGAAGCGATAGTAAACGTTTCTTCTATGGACAGTATAATAGCTCTTTTCGGCAGATTTGATGAAAATCTGAACATATTGCAGAGGCAGTACGGCGTGGTCATACTCAGCAGAGGCAATGATATACGCATAAGCGGCGATGAGCCTAACGTTATGAAGGCAAAGGCTGCGGTGGAAGCTCTGGCTGCAATGGCGGACAAGGGCGAGAACATAAACGAGCAGAGCCTCCGATATATTTTCTCCATGGTTGAGGAAAATTCCGTGAACGAGGCTGTAAAGCTTACCGACGGCGGAATATGCGTTACGTCCTCGGGAAAGGTCGTAAAGGCAAAAACTCTCGGACAGAAGAAATATGTTGATGCTATATCCAAGAACACCATTGTAATGGGCATTGGTCCTGCGGGAACGGGAAAGACTTATCTTGCGGTGGCAATGGCTGTCAAGGCGTTCAAAAATCACGAGATAAACAGGATAATACTTACCCGTCCCGCAGTTGAAGCGGGTGAGAAGCTGGGCTTCCTCCCGGGTGATCTCCAGAACAAGGTTGACCCTTACCTCAGACCCCTTTATGACGCTCTTTTTGATATGATGGGAGCGGAGACCTTTGCAAAGTATATTGAGAAGGGCAGCATTGAGGTCGCACCCCTTGCATATATGAGAGGACGTACCCTTGATGATGCGTTCATCATTCTCGATGAGGCGCAGAACACCACAAGGGAGCAGATAAAAATGTTCCTTACCCGTCTTGGCTTCAACAGCAAGATGGTCATTACGGGAGATATCACTCAGATAGACCTGCCCGATGCAGGAAAATCTGGACTGGTAGATGCCATAAGAGTTCTTAAAAATGTAGATGATATTGCGATAGTCCGTTTCAGCGAAAAGGACGTTGTCCGCCACAAGCTGGTACAGGATATTATCAAGGCATACGAAAAGGCAAACGAAGAAAGGAAGAAGTGATCTTATGCCAAAGCTTAAAGTATATATAAAGAACAATCAGAAGAATGTAAAGATACCTGTAGGGCTGAGACTTCTGGTGAGAAAGAGCTGCGCTGCGGTGCTTTCCTATGAGCATTTCGGCAATGATGCTGAGGTAAGCGTTTCTTTCGTCAACAACAACGAGATACGCCGCCTTAACAAGCAGTTCAGAGGAAAGGACAAGTCAACCGACGTGCTGTCATTCCCTCTCGGCGAGGACGGCGTTTACGATATCAATCAGGAAACAGGTGCGCTGCTGCTGGGCGATGTGGTAATCTCCATGGAAACAGCCGTAAAGCAGGCAAAGACCTACGGCCATTCGCTGGAGCGTGAGGTTGGCTTCCTGACCGTTCATTCTATGCTCCACCTGCTGGGCTATGACCATGAGACTTCTCCTCTTGACGCTGCAAATATGCGTGAAAAGGAAGAAGCGATACTGGGCGAGCTTGGCATTTCAAGAGACGTTACCTTCACACCCGATGCTGAATGAGCTGAAGGCTTTCTTTAAAAGCTTTACATACGCTTTTTCGGGCGTGATGCACGCTGTCAGGCATGAGCGTAATATGAGGTTCCATCTCTGCGCTGCAGTGACCGTTTCGGCGGTTTCAGCTATATGCGGGATAACACGGGCGGAGCTGCTGGCGGTGGTCATATGTATTTCCTCGGTAATATCCGCAGAGCTTATAAACACTGCGGTGGAGAATGTCGTTGATGCCGCTTCAAAGAATATATCCCCGAAAGCAAAAGCGGCAAAGGACTCCGCTGCGGGAGCGGTGCTGATATGCGCATTGTTTTCGGCAGTGTGCGGTACTGTGATATTTATAAACAGGGAAAGGCTTACCGTTTTATGGGAGTTTTTCTCGGGTAATTTGACAGCTGTTCTCCTTCTTGCGGTATGGCTCATTCTGGCATTTATGTTTGTTTTTAAACCTAAAAATAATTGAAAGATGGATTGAATTTATGGATACAAGATCTGTTTTTGTCACCATTGCGGGACGTGCAAATGCGGGAAAATCTTCCCTGCTGAATAAGCTTGTGGGTGAAAAGATAGCTATGGTCACCGACAAGCCCCAGACTACTCGTACAAAGATAACGGGCGTTCTCACAAAGGGCGAGATACAGTATGTATTTATCGACACACCCGGTATCCAGAAAGCTAAGAACAAGCTGGGCGAGCATATGAATCAGGCTGTCAAGGACTCGGTAACGGGCATTGACGCCATAATCTACGTTGCCGACGTTACAAAGAAGATAAACGAGATAGATATAAACGCCCTGAACAGCTTCAAGGACGGTAAAACTCCCGTTATACTGCTGCTCAACAAGATAGACCTGCTTGACGACAAGGGCGCTGTGGCTGACAAGATAGCCGAGTTTTCGCAGATAATGGAGTTCAAGTCTGTCATTCCCGTAAGCGTTGCGGAGGACGACGGTCTTGACATTCTCATGGACGAGATAAGCGCACTGGCTGTGCCTGCGCCTCACTATTTCCCCGATGATTCCGTTACCGACCAGCCTGAAAGGGTCATTATGTCGGAGATAATCAGAGAAAAGGTAATGCTTCTCATGCGTGACGAAATTCCCCACGGAATAGCAGTTACCATTGAGCAGCTCAGCGAAAGCGTAACAAAAAGCAGTGAGGATATACTGAACATCTCCGCCACCATTTACTGCGAGAGAGAGTCCCACAAGGGCATGATAATCGGCAAAAAGGGTGCTATGCTCAAGCAGATAGGCAGCCTTGCCCGTGAGGAACTGGAGGAATTTTTCAGAATACGTGTAAATCTACAGCTGTGGCTCAAGGTCAAGGAGGACTGGAGAAACCGTGAGGGGCTTATCCGCAACTTCGGATTATCAAATAATACCAATGATATAAAGTAAGGTTCGGGAAATAATTATAGTAAACTTCTATTGGAGGGTTTGCTATGACTGAGGATTTTTCCCGTGACAGATGGAACGTTTTTGAAAACAGCGGAAGAGTCGCTGATTATCTTTACTATAAAGGCATAGGCAGCAGAGAGCTGCCCACATCAAGGTCAGCGGGAGGGGAGCCGTCAGATGCTCATAACCACTGTAGGAGCGGTGATATCAGTAAGGGACGTGGGGGATAATGACAGGTTCATCACCGTGCTTTCCCCCGATATGGGCCTTGTGGAAATTTCGGTAAAGGGCGCAAAAAAGCTGGGTTCGGGCAATAATGCCTCAACGCAGCTTTTTGCCTGTTCAAAGTTCTGTTTCAGGGAGCGGTCGGGCAGGTATTACCTTAACAGCAGCGAGCCTGTGAAGATATTCTACGGGCTTCGTCTTGATATGCAGAAGCTTGCCCTTGCGTCCTATTTTTCCGAGATAATAACCTGCGCCGTTACCGCAGGGCAGACCGCAAATGACATATACAGGCTTTTCCTCAACAGCCTTTATATGATATCCGAAAAGGAAGCGGACTGCGATTTTATAAAATTCGTTTTTGAGATGAGAGTGTCCGCAGACCTGGGAATGATGCCCGGACTGCTGGGCTGTGATGAGTGTTACCGCTCCGATGTACCGCTGTATTTTCTCATAAAGCAGGGGATATTCCTCTGCGATGAGCATATGCAGACAAGGGTGCTGTACCCCAACAAATATAATATTGAGATAACTCCGGGAATGTTTGAGGCTATAAGGTTTGTGTGCCTGTCCGAGCTTGACAGGATATTCAGCTTCAGGCTTTCCGAGGGCGCTCTTAAAAAGCTGGGCAAAATAAGCGAGCTGTATGCACAGGAGCATTTTGAGAGACATTTCAGGACGCTGGATTTTTATCATTCAATATCAGCGTCTGCACAATATGAGGATAATAAAAATGAATAAACACTATAAAACACTTGAATTACATAAGATAATGGATATGCTGGCGGAGCAGGCAGGAAATGACGAGACTCTCCGCATGATATCCGAGCTGGAGCCTGTTACCGATATCGACAAGGTAAGAACAGAGCTTAAAAAGACAGAGGACGCATTCGACCTTTCGGTAAAATACGGCACACCGCCCTTTTACCGTTTCAAGGATATAAGAGGCTCGCTGCAAAGAGCGCAGTCGGGGTCAAGTCTTACTCTCCGTGAACTGCTTGACGTGGGCGTGATGCTCAGGCAGATAAGAGGTCTCACCGACTATTACGCTTCCGCAGGAGATGCGGAGAACACGCTTACCCCACTTTTCACCGAGCTTTCCCCCAACAAGTGGCTGGAGGATAAGATACAGAACGCCATTCTCAGCGAGGACGAGATCGCCGATACCGCCAGTGCCGAGCTTGCCAACATCAGGCGCAAGATAGCTCAGGCGGGTATCAGGATAAGAGAGAGCCTTGACAAGATGGTTCGCTCTGCCGACGTGCAGAAGTCGCTGATGGATAACATCGTAACCGTCCGTGACGGCAGATATGTTCTCCCCGTAAAGGCGGAATACAAGGGCAACGTAAAGGGTATCGTCCATGCTTCCTCCGCAACAGGCTCCACACTGTTCATCGAGCCTGAGGCTGTTGTTGAGGCAAATAACGATATCCGTGTTCTCCAGGGCAGGGAGCAGGAGGAGATCGAGCGAATTATCGCCGAGCTTTCCTCCGATTGTGCAGCCTGCGCCGAGACTATGAAAAATGACTACATGACCTGCGCCGAGCTTAACCTTTACTTTGCAAAATCAAACCTTGGCGCAAAGATGAAGGGCTGTATCCCCGAGATATCCGATGACGGCGTTCTGGAGCTTAAAAAGGCACGTCACCCCCTTATTGACCCCGATAAGGTCGTTCCCGTGGATATCACCGTGGGCAAGGATTACAGCACGCTTATAGTAACAGGCCCCAACACAGGCGGTAAGACCGTTCTGCTGAAAACGGCGGGACTTCTCACAGCCATGACCATGTGCGGACTTATGGTGCCTGCCGCTGACGGAACAAAGATATCCGTTTTCAGGCATATCCTTGTTGATATCGGCGATATGCAGAGCATCGAGCAGAGCCTTTCCACATTTTCCTCCCACATGAGCAACGTGGTGAACATCATCAAGACCGCCGACGAAAGCTCCCTTATCCTTATAGATGAGCTGGGTTCGGGAACCGACCCTGTTGAGGGTGCGGCTCTGGCGGTTTCAATCATCGAAGCGCTTATGGAAAAGGGCAGCAGGATATTTGTCACCACCCACTACCAGGAGCTGAAAATTTTTGCTATCGAGCATGAAAATGTAGAGAACGGTTCCTGCGAGTTTGATGTAAAGACCCTCCGGCCCACATACAGGCTCATAATCGGCTCTCCCGGAAAATCAAACGCATTTTCCATTTCGTCAAAGCTGGGAGTGCCTGCGGATATCATTGCCAATGCAAAGGCACTGGTCTCAGATGATGACCGCCGCTTTGAAGAGGTTGTCACTCAGCTGGAAGCTTCCAGACGTGCCCTTGACAAGCAGAACACCGAGCTTGCTCAGCTGAAAAAGCAGGCAAAGGAGCAGGCGGAAGCCCTTGAACGTGAGAAGCAGGAGTTTGAAGCCCGTAAGGACGAGGAGTTTGAAAAGGCACATACCCAGGCAATGCGCATAGTTGAGAACTGCCGCTATCAGTCAGATAAGCTTCTTGAAGAGCTGGCGGATATCCGCAAGGAGCGCAACAAGGAAGCATTTGATAAGCGCACCAGCGCCGCAAAATCCATGAGCCGCAGCTCTCTCGATAAAATGTATGACGAGGCAAATCCCGTCCGCAAGAAGGAAAACGAGTATAAGCCTCCACGTCCTTATAAGAGGGGAGACAGCGTTGTTATCGTTGATATAGGCAAAAAGGGAATACTTGCCAGTGACCCCGATGCCAACGGAAATGTTTTTGTGCAGGTGGGCATTATGAAGACCAAGACCAACGTAAGCCGTCTGCGACTTGCGGAGGAGGACAAGGTGACTGTGGGCAGCAAAAAGGCTCCCGCAGGCGCAAGAGCGGGAGTTTCCAAAACCAAGGTCAGCGGGAAAATGGAGCGCAGAAGCTCGCTGGAGCTTGACATAAGAGGCTGCGCCGTTGACGAGGGCATTCACGAGGTTGATGCTTTCATCGACAACGCCGTAATGGTAAATGCAGGCATAATAACCATTATTCACGGCAAGGGAACGGGACTTCTGAGACAGGGCATACAGCGCCACCTGAAGCATCACCCATCGGTAAAAAGCTTCCGAAACGGACTTTTCGGCGAGGGCGAGGACGGCGTTACCGTTGTTGAGCTGAAATGATAAATGATAAAAAAAGTCGGACAGGGCATGTGCCTTGTCCGATTTTTGCTTTACTCATCAATATTTATTTTCATAAGTTGTCCCATATCGTCATAGCAGCGGATATATATAGGCTCACTGCCGCATTGACCGATAAGCGTCTCTGTATCCGCCTGATCGCCACCGTTCACCTCACGGCTCGAAAGTCCTGTGAAGATAACAGTCCTTGCAGTGCCGCTTGCTGTGAGTATCATAACGGTTTCACTGCCCTCGTAATTCTGACCCGCAAAGGAAACAGTGCCCGTTATGTGGGGATAAAGCTTAAAATATTCCTCGTTGTCAAGGACAAGCACTGTTCCGCCGTTCTCGTCCTCGGTGCGGATTTTTTCAAATATGTCGGAAGCACTGCCGCCGAATATTTCGCTGAATTGGTGTATCTCACGGATATCCGATGTGTATGAGACATTGCTTTCGCCGTCCGTTAATGTTACAGAGGCAATTTCAGCAGTGTGATAATAATATTTTCGAGTGCTTTTATCCAGTGCATACTGCACCTTTTCGTTCATGGCATCGTCGGAGGGTTCAAGGAAAATTTTCCTGCCCGATTCGCTTTCGATGTCGTTCACAACGGGGACAGCATTTTCGCAAAGCTCGGCGCAGCGTGAATCAATGAGCCAGCCCTCGGCAGTTCTGCGAATGGGCGCAGTGTTTTCGGAAAGGCTTATTTGAACATTTCCGTATTCATCGGAAACGTTCAGCATGATGATATATTCGTCGCCTATCTGCATTTCGCCCAGTTCGCCGTCCGCTGTGGGATCGGAGGACACATACATGATATCGGTAAAAGTGCTGTTTGGGGAAACATTATCGGCGTAATAATATTCTATGGGTGACAGCTCATATTCTATCCGTCCCGTATCGCTTTCGGGAAGATAGTTCTTTGTTATCACCCTGCACCTGAGGATAATATCCGCTTCATCAAGAGAAATATCCTGCTGTGAAGCATCGGCAGTGACTGCTGCGTGGAAACAGACGTCTGTGGGTTTAATGAACTCACTCAGCAGATGTTCGCTGCCGCTTTCAAGAAATTTGTCAAGAGACGCAGTGGTCTCGGACATTTCCGCAAGCTCCGCTATGCTTATGTCAGATGTTCCGCTGGAATTCAGATAGGACAACCCGAAGAACGCTGCTGCCGTCACAGCAGCCGCAGTTATTGTCATGGCAGCTATACGCCGCCTGCTGCTGTGCATTTTTATCCTTTTCTTGGCAATAAGCTCGCCCTTTTCAAAACGGAAAAGACTGTCAAAATCGGCAGGCTCGCCGGCATTTCTGTCAAATTGTTCCGCATATTTGTTTCTGCCGTTCATACCGATTCCTCCTTATATAGCTTTTTCAGTTTTTCACGCCCACGCATCATTCGCACACGCACGGTCGATTCCTTTACTCCCAGCATACGGGCTATCTCCGAGGTGGAGAAGTTCTCGTAATAGAACAGGTGCAGTGGAACTCTCTCCTTTTCGGGCAGCCGCATCACCGAGCGGAAAAGGTCGGATTCCTCGCCGAAATCCTCTTCATAGGGAACGGTGTCCAGATCATCTTCCGAGACGATGCGGGTGAACCATGATGAGCGCAGTGTGTTCTTGCAGATGTTCGACGTAACGGTTATGAGCCACGGCTTTATATGCCCGCAGTCGCTCAGCTTATCCATGTTCTTATAGTATTTGAGAAAAACTTCCTGCATAACATCGTTGGAGTCTGAACGGTTTTTCATGTAGCTGAATGCAACCGAATAAACAAGTCGGCTGCAGCTTTCAAATACATTTTTAAATAGCTGCTGTTTTTCGGCGTCAGTCAGCATCTGCCTGTTCACCCCCTGTAATATTTCTATAATTTTGCCCCTCTGATAGTAATACAGATCAGCGGGGCAGATTGTTACAATTTACGAAGAAATTTTTTTCTTCCCGAATGTGGCTTCCATCAGCTGCTTGTCGGAAGCATATCCTATGATGAGAAGTATGGTCATGAATATCCATACGATAGGCTCCGATATCATTACTCCGAAGTATCCCAGAGCAGGTGCGGCGGTGAATGCGATTACCGCCTTTCCAACCATTTCTATAATGCTGCTGGCTACGGGAACTGCCTTTCTGCCAAGTCCCTGCAGAGAACTTCTCAGCACGATAAGCACCGCAAGCACAAAGTAGAATGGAGTATTTACACGCATATATTTTGATGCAAGGTCAACGATATACTGCTCGTCCGTGCCTGCTATCCAGCTTACGATGTATGGCGAGAAAACATATCCGATGATGACCGCCGCAGCCGACCATACCCACGCCATAAGGATAGAGCTTTTTACGCCCTTGCCAGCACGGTCAGGTCTGTTCGCACCGATGTTCTGGCTGCAATAGGTGGCGCAGGCGGAGCCGAATGCGGTGTAGGGGAGCATAAGAATGCTGGATATCTTTCTTGCGGCGGTGTGAGCCGCAATGGTCTTTGTGCCGAAATCATTGATTGCACGCTGGAGAATAAGGGAACCTATCTCGACCAGCGAGAACATAAGCGCAAGCGACAGACCCATAGAGAAAAGCTCCCACACCTCTTCCCATGTTATCTTGAATTCCTCGGGCTTTGGGATAAGATAGGGGAAGCGAATCACTATATAAATGCAGCATAGGATAAATGAAACTGCCTGCGATATGATAGTCGCATACGCCGCTCCCGAAACGCCCATGCCGAATTTTGCAATGAAAAGGATATCAAGTCCCACGTTCATGGCGGAGGATATTATAAGGAACACCAGAGGAGTTATGCTGTCGCCCACGGCTCTCAGAACACCTGCGGACATATTGTAAAGCATGGCTGTTACCATAAAGAACAGTGTAACGGAGATGTAGCTGTAAGCCTCATCAAAAATATCTGCGGGAGTGTTCAGCAGGTGCATAAAGGGCTTGATGAAGAATATGCTTGCCACGGTAAGCACTGCCGATACCGCCAGACCGATGATTATAGTTCCCGCTACCGAGCGGCGCATCTTAACGTTATCGCCTGCGCCGTAGTGCCTTGCGGTTATTATTGAAAAGCCGTTGGTAAGACCCGACATAAAGCCGATTATAAGGGTGGAGATATAGCTTGTGGAGCCAAGCGCCGCTATAGCGTCAACGCCGATAGTCCTTCCCACTATAATAGTATCGATCATGCTGTAAAGCTGCTGGAAAAGGTTTCCGATAATAATGGGTACCGAAAAGGCGAATATCACCTTGGCGGGATTGCCCGAAGTAAGTTCTTTCATATGTTCTATCCTTTCAAAAATATATCAATAGTATAGATTATATCATCGCAAAGGATTTGTCAACAAAGAAATTCAGAGGATTTTATTAAAAAAGTTTGCTTATACTAAGCATCAATTAAAAACTATACAAAAAATCGAGCATGATCTTGCGTGTATGGGTTATGTGAAGACTTTTTGTCTATAGTTTTATTGGTGATTGGTATTATAATACCTGACATACCGCTGTCATATTACCTGTGATATAATGATAATTGAAGGTATCTGCGATTTAAACATATTTTTTCAAAAACCAATGACAAATTCGGATAAATGTGTTATAATAAAATAAATACGACAATATCCGACAACATGAGAGGGGGAAGCCGTATGGAGGAAGTAAAGGCTGTTTCCATACTGCACAGGAACAAGACCTCGGGCTGGTTCGGCACCGACTATAATATGAACCTTTACAGGGGCTGCTGCCACGGCTGCATATACTGTGACAGCCGCAGCGACTGCTACGGCATCGGCGACTTTGATTCGGTAAGGTGCAAGGCAAACTCGCTGGAGATCCTCCGTGACGAGCTGCGCAGAAAGGTACATACGGGGGTCATCGGCACGGGTGCCATGAGCGACCCTTATAATCCATATGAAGAAAAGACTCTACTTACCCGCCATGCGCTGGAGCTTATCGACGCTTACGGCTTTGGCTGTGCAGTGCTTTCAAAAAGTGCGCTTATGACCCGTGATATTGATATTTTTCTTTCCGTAAAGGAACATTCTCCCATGATGTGCAAGCTTACAGTCACCACCGCCGATGATGAGCTTTGCAAAAAGCTTGAGCCAAATGTGAGCGTGTCCTCGGAGCGCTTTGAGGCGCTGGCAAAAATGTCGGAAAGCGGACTTTTCACGGGAATAACCATGATGCCCGTTCTGCCGTTTATCGAGGACAGCGAGGAGAATATCCGCTCCATTGTCCGCCTTGGGCATGAAGCGGGAGTGCATTTCATATACCCCGCTTTCGGAGTTACTCTCAGGAACACTCAGCGTGAGCATTTTCTCAGCAGTCTTGACAGCATATTCCCGGGGGAACGGCTGTCGGACAAATATATCCACCGCTTCGGCAATTCCTATGAATGCACCTGCCCAAATGTAAAAGTGCTGTGGAAAGCATTCACCGAGGAATGTGAAAAATACGGCATACTTTATAAAATGCAGGATATCATATCTGCTTCAAAACTGGGGTATGAATACGACCAGATGAGCTTGTTTGAGTAAAAATCCGCTGCCACATTATTGTGACAGCGGACTTTTGCATAATATCAGTAGCTTTCGGAAAGATAAAGCTGAACTCTGTTCTGGATAGCTTCGGCAGCTTCCTTTGAGCTGATGTTTCCATTAAAATACCGTGACGCTTCCTCACTGATGATGTCGCTTACGGTGGTGTTGTATTTGTGGATATTCTGCACGGAGCTTATAACGGCGTTTACCTTGTCGATATCCGCCTGAGCAGGCTCGCCGATGCCCATAGTTCCGCTTGAAAGCATCATATGTCCCATTACGGTTGTGGGGTTTGTGACACGGGAACTGTCGTGGGTCATAGCTTTTTCAGCTTTTTTCTGAAGTGAATCGTTTCTCACAGGGAAGCAGTCAACGTAGTCCTGATAATCGGGGAGCAGCAGGGTGCGTACAAATCTCCATGCACCCTCCTTATTGACTGAGGAGCTTATTGCAAAGCCTGTTTCTATCTCGAATGCAGAGCCTATACCGCTTTCAACGGGAAATCCCACAGCGGTGGCAGGCTCGCCGAAATTCTCATGCTCAAAGGTGTATATATCCGCATAATCGTTGAGGTAGGATATGAGCAGCAGAGAGCTTTCGTCGGCATACATGGTGGCATATCTGTCCCAGAAGCTGTCATCAAAATAAGCGTCGGTATCCAGTGAGGACATATATTCATTTGCATATTCCAGCAGCCCGATAAAATAGTCGGAGGTAAAATCGCATGTGCCTTTTTTAATATCAATAAGCCTGCTGCCTGACATATAAAGGGCGTAGTCAAGGATATCGTTTTTGCAGGAGCCGGGGAAGATCTCCGTGCCCGAGGGTCTCTGTGCGGCAATGTTTCTGAGCTGCTCGGTGGTGATGCCCATTTTATCGCCGAATATGGAAGTTTTTCCCAGAACGGTGAATACCTTGAAGCGGTCGCTGAATGTATAAAGCTTGCTGTCGGTCTCGGAGGCTTTAAGCAGGTTCGGCAGGAAATCCTCACGGCTCAGCTCGCTGTCACTGTCGATAAATTCATACATATCGGCAAAAATTCCCTTTGTAACATATGTATCCGCAGGGGTCTCGTTGCCTATCATAAGTATATCGGGAGTTTTGCCCGAAAGCATATCCATATTCAGCGACTGTATGTCGTTGTAGCATTTAAGGGTTATACGGTATTCGCTGTCCCTGCGGTTAAAGTTTACCGCCTGATTTTTTATATAAGGGTCAAGGCTGTATTCATCGCCTGCAAGTATAAGCTCTTTTCGTTGTGCGGGCTTTTCGTCCGTTGCCGAAATTTTGTAGGCGCAGGGTCTGCCTGAGGGATATGCGCTTCCGCCGCATATGAAGCCGTCCTCTGTGGGGAATATCTTTGTTACCTCCATTATGCTGACGCCGCTGTCGATCCAGTTGAACAGCTCAGTCTTTGTGCCCACTTCAGGGTCGTAGGAATAAAATGTAGTTCCGTCGGTGATAAAAAGCTCGCTGTCACCATAGCCCGAAACAGGATATGTATCGGACGAATACACCTCGTCAAATGGAAGCGCTGCCTTTACAAGCTCCTTATTGGTCATGTCTGCCTTATACAGTACAAAGCCGTTTGAATATGACCATACATACACCGTTCCCGATGCGCCTTTGACCATATTCCATGCGCTCATGTTTTCTGCGGACATTTTGCAGATAAAGCTGCCGTCATATCCGAAAACATAGATATTGTTGTAGCAGTTGACGAAAAGATAGTCCTCGGCAGCGCATATGCCGTCAACATAAAAATCGTTGTCGATGCCCTCGGGGGAAAGCGGCAGGGACGATACATCGTTGCCCTCTGCGTCTGTTTTTACAAGGGTGCAGGTCTGACCATCATCGTTATACATGGTGCTGACATAATATCCCGAGCCGTCAGCGGTGAATGATATCTCTGAGCGGCGGTCATCTGTGATCAGTCGGGAGCGGAAGTCGCTTCCGTCGGACTTCATGCTGTTGAAATAATATTCAGCCGAATCGTCTGTCATTAAGATATGATCTGAAAAAGAGCCTGTCCGATGCGGGGGAGTAGGAAAAATCCTGTATCTCGCCCATAGCCTTGCTGTCAGAAATACTCTGGGTGCTGATATAGTTCAGGGTCTTGACGGCTTCCGTATCGGGCTGAGTTTTGCTGTTCTGAGCGCAGGCAGTGAGCATTGCCGCAGATGCAAGGAGGCATACTGCTTTGACGGTAAGTTTTTTCATTTTTTGAATATCCTTTCTTTTCTTTTGAGGCATTGAAGCCCTCACGCTATATATACAAATGCAAAGTGCGAAATGTTACATAGCTATAATTGTATCGTCTGATATAATACTGTTATAACACATGAATACGGATTTGTCAATAGGCAGCTGCATGGATATTCGGAAATTTTTCCATGAATGACATTCGCACAGCCGCAGATAATACTTATGTACCCGATCCGTACAAACGCTTGCTTTGGGCAGGCATTTGTATGGAATGCGGTAAAATATAGATAAAAAGAGGTATTTGTCATGTCTAAGAATTCTGCTATCAAGTGCGATGTAACAAGCTGCAAGTATAATCTCAACGCAGAGCATTACTGCTCTCTCGAGTCCATCAAGGTTGGCACTCACGAGGCTAACCCCACCGTTCCCGAGTGCACAGACTGTATGTCCTTCGTCTGCAAGCCCTCCTGCTGCGGCTGATAAATCCACCCTTTGCGGACGTCCGATTTGCTTCGGGCGTCCGCTTCTTTTTTGACAAATTGTAAAAACATTTTGTCACTGCAAAAAAATGGCATATAATCTCTTGTAAAATTAAGTAAAAGGGTGTATAATTAAACTCGGATAAATTTTATTTACAGCTTTGCTCATGCCTTGCTGCGAAATGGAGGAACTAAATTATGATGACTGAAAGTCAGAGAGCGGCGCTTGCGGAATATGCGGCTGTCAAAGGTCAATGCCCCGCAAGAGAACGACTTGCAGCACTTTTTGACGATGGAGTTTATACGGAAACAGGCTCAAATCTCAGAGCCGGTGAGAACCTCGCAGGCGTGGTAACCGCATACGGATATATCGGGGGAACTCCCGCATACGCCTTTTCTCAGGACAGCACTGTTATGAAGGGTGCAGTAAGCCTTGCTCACAGTGCCAAGATATGCAAAATGTTCGAGCTTGCCGCAAGGAACGGCGTTCCCGTTGTGGGAATATATGATTCATGCGGCGCATTCGTTGAGGACGGAGCTGATGCTCTCAACGCTTACAGTGATATTCTTCTCAGCATGGGCAGCCTTTCCGGCGTAGTTCCCATGGTATCGGTTATTTCCGGAGTATGTGCGGGAACTATGGCAATGATAGCTTCCTCCGCTGATTTCTCCGTTATCACCGAGGGCGCTGAGCTTTATCTTGACGCATCGGGAAACAACGCTTCCGCCGAGAGCGCAGCAAAGAGCGGCGCAGTTAGCGCATATGCCAAGTCCGATGCAGAGGCTATGGATACTGTCCGCAGATATCTTTCCCTTATGCCTCAGAATAACCTTTCACCCCTTCCCGAGTTTGAGTTTGACGCTCCCGTGAGCGCAGCTTTCGATAACGCCGAGAACGCAGCCGAGAGCATTGCGGATGCAGGCAGCATTCTTGAGGTTTACGGCGAGTACGGCACAGCTTCCTACACTGCGCTCTGCACAGTTTCGGGAGTTACAGCAGGTATCGCTGCCACCAACAAGACCAAGGACAAGCTAACCTCTGCAGACTGCTCAAAGATCGCAAGATTTGTTCGTCTCTGCGACGCTTACAGCATTCCCGTCATCACTGTTGCCGATACCGAGGGCTTTGACCTTCATGGCGCAGATATGGTACGTGTGGGTGCTGCTCTTGCAGGCGCATATGCCGAGGCTTCATGTGCAAAGATAGCACTGGTAAGCGGCAAGGCATGCGGAATGGCTTATATCGCATTTGCAGGCAGGAATGTTGCTGCCGATGCAGTTTATGCGCTTCCCGAGGCAGTTATCGCTCCCATGGATCCTGTCAGCGCAGCTGAGTTCCTTTATCATGACAAGCTCAAGGGCGCAGATGACCTTGCAGCTGCAAGAGCTCAGGTAGCCAAGGAATATGCCGAGAATGAAGGCTCTGCATTTGCGGCAGCAGCCAAGGGTGCGGCTGACGAAGTGGTAACAGCCGAAAACGTAAGAGCAGCAGTTGCTTCCGTTCTTGATGTTACAGCAGGTAAGCGCCTTAACAAGCGCCTTCCCAAGAAGCACAACATTCTTCCCCTTTGATAAAATTAACCTGAAAGGTCGATATACATTATGAAGAGATTTAATATTACAGTAAACGGAAAGTCCTATGACGTAGCAGTAGAGGAAGTAGGCGGCGCAGCTCCCGTTCAGGCAGCTCCCGCAGCAGCACCCGCTCCTGCACCTGCCGCAGCACCCTCAGCTGCTCCTGCAGCAGGCAACGGCACACCCGTTAAGGCTCCCATGTCCGGAAATATCCTTGATGTCAAGGTAAACGTAGGCGACACTGTTTCCGCAGGCCAGGTCGTTGTAGTTCTTGAGGCACTCAAGATGGAAAATGATATCGTAGCTCCCGTAGCAGGCAAGATCACATCTATCGCTGCCAAGAAGGGCGATACCGTTAATTCCGATGACGTTCTCGCTACCATCGCATAAGCTGAAAGGAGCGATCCACAATGCCTAAAGTAAAAATCACCGAAACCGTTCTCCGTGACGCTCATCAGTCGCTCATCGCAACAAGAATGAGCATTGACGAGATGCTCCCCATTATGCAGGAGATGGATAAGATCGGCTACTATTCCGCAGAGGTCTGGGGCGGCGCAACATTTGATGCTTGTATCCGTTTCCTCGACGAGGACCCCTGGGAGAGACTGAGAATAATCCGTAAGAATATGCCCAACACCAAGCTCCAGATGCTTTTCAGAGGTCAGAATATGCTGGGCTACCGTCACTATGCTGACGATATTCTTGAATATTTCGTTCAGAAAACTGTTGCAAACGGTATGGATATTATCCGTATCTTTGATGCGCTGAACGATATCAGAAACCTCCAGACAGCTATCCGCGCTGCCAAGAAGGAGGGCGCACACGCTCAGGTAGCAATGTCCTTTACACTGGGCGATGTTTTCACCGATGATTACTATGTAAACTACGCAAAGCAGTGCGAAGCAGAGGGCGCTGATTCCATCTGTATCAAGGATATGGCTGCGCTTCTTACTCCTTTCAGAGCTGCTTCCCTTACAAAGGCTCTCAAGGAGAACATCGGTATCCCCATTCAGCTCCACACACACTATACATCGGGTCTTGCTTCAATGTGCCAGCTCAAGGCTATTGAAAACGGCTGCGAGTATATCGACACAGCAATGTCTCCTCTGGCTCACGGTACTTCCCATACTCCTACCGAGTCTATGGTAGCAGCGCTCCAGGGCACAGAGTACGATACAGGTCTTGACCTTGTAAAGCTTACCGAGATCAGAAGCTACTTCATGGGTCTGCGCAAGAAGTATATCGACGAAGGTCTCCTTGACCCCAAAATCCTTGTTGCAGATGCAAACGCACTTATCTATCAGGTTCCCGGAGGAATGCTTTCCAACCTTCTGTCCCAGCTAAAGCAGTCGGGCAAGGAGGATAAGTTCGAGGAAGTGCTCAGAGAAGTTCCCAGAGTTCGTGCAGATGCAGGCAATATCCCTCTTGTTACTCCTTCCTCCCAGATCGTGGGCACACAGGCTGTGTTCAACGTTATCAGCGGCGAGAGATACAAGACCGTTACCAAGGAATTCAAGGACGTTATCGCAGGCAAATACGGAAGAACTCCCACACCTATCGACCCCGAGTTCAGAAAGTCCATACTCAAGGGCGAGGAGGCTATCGATTGCCGTCCCGCAGATCTGCTTGAGCCTGAGCTTGATACTCTCCGAAAGGAATGCGCAGAGTGGATCGAGCAGGACGAGGACGTTCTCACCTACGCAATGTTCCCCAAGGTCGCTCCCAAGTTCTTTGAGAAGAGACGCAACAAGAAGTACGGCATTGACGGAAAGAATTCCGATGCCGCAAGCAAGATCCATATGGTATAAGGCTTTAAGCCCCGCTAACAAAAATCAAGAGATACCGTGCCAAGGTGCGGTATCTCTTTAAATTTGTAAATTATTCCGAGGAACTTCACATTGCTATTGCATTTTTTGGAAAAATAGTATATAATAAGTAAAATTCGTTTTTTCTAAGGAGGCTATTTTATGTTAGAAGAGATCATCGGTTCCGTATGCAGATATTCAAATGAGAAAATCAAGATAACAAAGGGCATGGCTGTTGCCGCAGCTCTCGGTGCATTCATTATAGGTCTTATTTCAGGCGTTATAGCTGCCAGTCTGGCACTCAGCAAGAAGTTTGCTGCCTGCTGCTCTTCAAGCGACGATTTCGACGCTGACGAGTATGTTAAAAATCTGAATTTCAGCGACGATGAATGATCTGCGTCCCAATAAATAAATCAGCAAAGGAAAATCAAAGATATGAAATTAGGTATGGTCGGTCTTCCTAACGTAGGAAAAAGTACGCTCTTCAACGCTCTTACAAATGCAGGCGCAGAATCTGCAAACTATCCTTTCTGCACCATCGAGCCCAACGTGGGCATAGTTTCCGTTCCCGACAGCCGTCTTGACAAGCTCAGGGAAATGTACAACCCCGATAAGTTTACCCCTGCCACACTTGAATTTGTTGATATCGCAGGTCTGGTAAGAGGCGCTTCCAAGGGCGAGGGCCTGGGTAACAAGTTCCTTGCAAATATCCGTGAGGTCGATGCCATCGTTCACGTTGTACGCTGCTTTGAGGACGATAACATCGTTCATGTTGACGGCGAGATAAATCCTGAGAGAGATATCGAAACTATCGACCTGGAGCTTATCTTCTCCGATATCGAGCTGCTGGAGCGCCGTATCGACCGCACAAAGAAGCTCATCAAGGGCGATAAGAAGTATCAGGCTGAGCTGGAGTTTCTTGAAGCTCTGAAAGCTCATCTTGAAGAGGGTCACTCTGCCCGTTCCTTCGGCTTCACCGAGGAGCAGGAGGAGATAATCAAGACAACTCCGCTGCTTTCCGCAAAGCCTGTCATCTACGCTGCAAATCTCAGCGAAGATGATTTCAAGAACAACATCGAAAATTCCAAGCATTATAAGACAGTGTGCGAGATAGCTGAGCGTGAACACGCCGCAGTGCTGCCCATCTGCGCCGAGCTTGAAGCCGAGATATCCGACATGAGCGGCGAGGACAAGGAGATGTTCCTTTCCGAGCTGGGTCTTGAGGTATCGGGTCTTGACAGAATTATCAAGGAGGGCTATTCTCTGCTTGGCCTTATCTCCTACCTTACCGCAGGTCAGCCTGAGGTTCGTGCATGGACTATCAAGAAGGGAACCAAGGCTCCCCAGGCAGCAGGAAAGATACACACCGATTTTGAAAAGGGCTTTATCAGAGCGGAAGTCGTTTCCTTTGACGACCTTATGGCGTGCGGCTCCATGGCTGCCGCAAAGGAAAAGGGACTTGTGCGTTCCGAGGGCAAGGAATATGTTATGCAGGACGGAGATATCGTTCTTTTTCGCTTTAATGTCTGATCCTTTCGGGAGGGATTTTTATGAAGAGGCATGAATATTTATACTCTGCGCTGGCAGCATTTGGTGCGGCGTTGGTGTTCATCGTGTTCGGTTCGGTAGTGCTCCATGTGCTCAATCCGTATCTTGATGCGGCTGAGATAGGCTTTATGTTCTTCAAGATGATACCCATTGCGTTCATAGCAATAGGCGCAGTTTTTGCGGTCATCGGAGCATATGCGCTTGTCAATGAAAGAATGATCGAGAACGGCGAGGTCATTGAGGCAGAGATAACAGGCATCAACGAGTTCTTTGTTGGTCAGACCACTGAGATAGTTCATTACAACCTGTTCTGCGAGGCTGTTATCAACGGAAGAAAGTACAGATTTTCCAAGAAAAATCTGGAGACCAATCCCAAGGAGCAGTTTGCGGGCGGCTATGTTCCCGTAAAGATAAATCCTAAAAATCCGATGCAGTATTTTATAATGATGTGATATTGCTACATAATGAGGGGTATATTTCGCTAAGAAATATACCCCCTTTTCTGTTTAATTTGTAAAAAATGTCAATTCCAATTAAAGGGCTGCTATGGTATAATATAATGTGGTTTGTTATATTCAAATAACTTATGAGGACGGTTGTATATGAGTTTTGTATCGTTAAAAAATGTATATAAGCGCTATCAGATGGGCGAGGTAACTATCACCGCATCGGACGGCGTAAGCTTTGATATCGAAAAGGGCGAGTTCGTTGTTATCACAGGTGCCAGCGGTGCGGGAAAGACCACTGTACTGAACCTTATGGGCGGAATGGACACCTGCGATGAGGGCGAGATTATCATTGACGGCAAGGATATCGCAAAGCTCAAACCCAGAGAGCTTACCGCTTACCGTCGATATGACATTGGATTTGTTTTCCAGTTCTACAATCTGGTGCAGAACCTTACCGCATATGAGAATGTGGAGCTTGCGGCTCAGACCTGCAAGGATAAGAGCATTGATGCGGCTCAGGTGCTGAAGCAGGTGGGTCTGGAAGACAGAATGAACAACTTCCCCGCACAGCTTTCCGGCGGCGAACAGCAGAGAGTTTCCATTGCAAGAGCGCTGGCAAAATCACCCAAGCTCCTGCTCTGCGATGAGCCTACGGGCGCTCTCGACTATAACACGGGCAAGACAATACTGAAGCTTTTGCAGGATACCTGCCGTGAAAAGGGTATGACAGTGGTAGTCATCACCCACAATCAGGCGATAACCCCCATGGCTGACCGTGTTATCAAGATAAAGAACAGCAAGGTGGCAAAAATATCCCTCAATCCCAATCCCACACCTGTTGAAAATATTGAATGGTAAGGTAATAACGCTATGAAGAAAAATATGCTTTTACTGAATACTGTCAGAGGCGTAAAGAAATCTCCCGGAAGATTTGTGGCGATCCTTACTATCATTGCGATAGGCTGTGCGTTTTATGCAGGTTTAAGCGCAGTATCAACTGACCTTAAAAATTCCGGCTGGAAGTATTACAGGGAATATGCCCTTGCGGACGTTCAGATTAAATCCACGCTGGGCTTTAACGGCGATGAAATAGAAAAGCTTTCCGACGGTGAGCATTTTGACGGCGGATATGCAGGCTATTCGGCAGACCTATTTGTGGAAAACAACGGCGGTCAGTCGGCTGTAACAGTGCTTTCCTATTCGGCAGATCAGCCGCTCAACAAGCTTTATCTTATGGAGGGCAGACTTCCCGAAAAGGCAGGGGAGTGCGTTGCCGATTATGATTCCATGCACAAGATATCCTTTAAAATAGGAGATACCGTAAAGCTTTCCGCTGACGGCGACAATGATGTGGCTGACTATTTAAATCAGTCGGAATATACCGTGGTGGGCCTTGTAAAATCTCCCGTGTATGTTTCATATGAGCGAGGCTCCACAACTATCGGAACAGGCTCCGTAAGTGCATTTATCTACGTGCCTGAGGAAAACTTTGCCTATGACGCTTATACCGACCTTTACCTTTCGGTAACAGGGGCTATGGACGAAAGCGTCAAGCCTTTTTCAGATGAATACAACGATATCGTAGCCGCTGCCGAGGAATACGCCGAGGGAATGTCAGCTCAGCTTCTCAGCGAGCGTTCGGACGAGATACGTGCCGATGCAGATGAGCAGATAGCAGATGCAAAGGAAAAGCTGGCGGACGGTCAGAAAAAATATGACGACGCCAAAAAGGACTATGACAAGGGTCTGAACGAGTACAACAAGTCCTACAGTCAGATAAACGAGCAGAAAAAAGAGCTTACCGATGCAAAAAAGGATATCGAGGACGGCAGAAAAGAGCTGGCAGAGAACGAGGAAAAGATGAACGCCCTTGCCGCCACCTGCACTCAGATAGACGATATCCTGAAAATATACGAAAAGGCATACGTCAAAGTGCTTCCCGAGGAGCTTCTCAACGAGTCAAGAAGTATCCAGCAGGTGTATGACGATAATGACATTGAGGCTTCCATATCCGACCTTCTGGCGGTTTTCATAATCACAAATCCCGATAAGGATCTCCAGTCAAAGGCCGCCGCTCAGGCAGCCATAACAGGCGTAAACGAGCAGGTGAGAGCAGCTTCCGCAGGTGCACTGGAGCAGATATCCGCCCAGAAATGGCAGCTTGACAAGAGCGAAGAGGAAATAGACAAGGGCCTTGAAGAGCTTTCCGCTTATGACAGCGACCTTGCTAAAGCAAAGCATGAGCTGGACAGCGGCAAGAAAAAGCTGGACGAGGCTCAGGCTGATATAGACAGCGCTAATGCAGAGATAGCCGATGCTGAAAGCGAGCTTGAGGATAAGCTTGCCGATGGCGAGTGGTACGTGTGGAACAGGGACGAGTTCAATCCCGGCTGCATGAGCTACGGCAGAGATGCGGAAAGGATAGACTCCATTGCCGCAGTTTTCCCCGTGTTCTTTATACTGGTTGCAGCTCTGGTTTGCTGCACCACCATGTCAAGAATGGTCGAGGAGCAGCGCACAGAGGTTGGAACTCTCAGGGCACTGGGCTACGGCACAGGCTCCATAATCCTGCAATATGTATTGTATGCGGCTATAGCAAGCGCTGTTGGCAGCCTTGCGGGAACAGCCATAGGTCTGGCGCTGTTGCCGAGGATAATCTTCATCTGCTATCAGACGATGTATAATTATCCCATATTTGAAGCGCCGTTCATGCCCTCATATGCACTGGGCTGCATGGGCGTATCACTGCTGTGTACATCGCTTTCTGCGGTATATACCTGTGCAAACGAGCTTCTGGAATATCCCGCAAAGCTTATCCGTCCAAAGCCCCCGAAGAATGGCAAAAGGATACTGCTTGAAAAGATAACACCCATCTGGAAGCACTTCTCATTCAGCAGCAAGGTAACTTTCAGAAATCTTTTCAGATACAAGAGCAGATTTTTCATGACCGTTATAAGCATAGGCGGATGTACAGCCCTTATGCTTACAGCATTCGGATTAAAGGAAGCCATTGCCTGCATTGCGGAAAAGCAGTATGACGATATCTTCCTTTACGATGCTATCGCAGTTATCGGCAGCGATGTTCCCGAGGATGACCTTGCGCACATCGAGGACGTTATAAACGGCGAAAGTGCTATCATTTCACATATGAGCGCCGTTCAGGAGACACACGACGTTTATTCCGAAAGCGGCAATATGGAGGGCTATATCCTTGCCCTTGATGATGTTGCTGACATGGACGATTACGTTCAGCTTCAGAACAGAAAGAGCGGAGAGCATCTTTACATTGAGGACGGCAAGGTGATAATCACCGAGAAAATGGCAAGGGTGCTTGGTGTAAAGGAAGGCGACTTTGTAACTATTGACGGTGCATCTGGCCCCGCAGAGGTATCGGGCATTGCGGAAAACTACACCTTCCACTATGTCTATATGACAAGGGACACTTACACCTCTCTCTTCGGCGAGACCGACGACAACCTTATCCTGATAAACACAGGGGAAACTCCCGAAAAATCCGAAAGAGACAGAATAACCTCCGAGCTTATTTCCTGCGACGGAATAATCTCATCGTCCTTTATGTATGACGGAACGGGAACGTTCAGAACACTGGTATCAAGCCTTGACCTTATAGTTCTTGTCATCATAATTTTTGCGGGAGCGCTTGCTCTTGTAATACTCTTCAACCTGGCAAACATTAACATCAACGAGCGAATAGGGGAGCTTGCCACCATAAAGGTGCTGGGCTTTTTTGACGGCGAGGTGGGAGCGTACATTTACCGTGAGAACACCATTTCCTCCATAATCGGCATTGCCTTTGGACTGGTAGGCGGAATTTTCCTTGAAAGCTTTGTTGTAGGCAAGTCCGAGGTAGATGAAGTAATGTTCTCGCCCGATATACCTTGGTTCTGCTTCGTGCTGGCAGCGGCGGTAATGGTCATCTTCACAGTGCTTGTAAACTTCCTGCTGTATTTCAGACTCAAAAAGATAGATATGACATCTTCACTCAAGGCTATTGAGTGATATTGCCATAAAGCATTTACCGATAGTCAAAGCTTTTGTACAGCATATACATTGACAATTTTTTCACAGGGTAATATAATATTTTAGTGACGTGCCATTCACGGCAGCATCTTTCAGAGGTGCTGCCACTGGCACTTTTTTATGTTTGGGAGATCATGGAGGAAAAAGAAAAATGTTCAGGCAATTTGCAGAAATGCTGAAAAGGGAATTTAAGGGGTACAACGGCAAGAAATTCGGAAAAGACGTTCTTGCAGGCGTAACAGTCGCAGCCGTGGCTCTGCCGCTGGCACTGGCATTCGGCGTAAGCTCGGGAGCTACCGCAGCTTCGGGACTTGTTACCGCAATAATATCGGGACTTATCATCGGCGCACTTTCGGGCGCTTCCTATCAGATAAGCGGCCCCACAGGAGCTATGACAGCCATACTTGTTTCACTGGTGGCTCAGTACGGAATGCAGGGTGTTTTCATCGCAAGCTTATTGGCAGGCATCATACTGCTGCTGTGCGGCATATTCAAGCTGGGCGGACTGGTTTCATACCTGCCCTCGCCTGTTATCACAGGCTTTACCAGCGGTATCGCCATTATCATCGCCCTCGGTCAGATAGATAACCTTACCGGCATGAAGTCCGTGGGACTTAACAACCTGGAAAAGATAGCAAGCTATTTCACAACGCCTCAGAGCTTCAATCTTACAGCGTTCATTATCGGCGTTTGCGTTATAGTTTTCATGTTTGTATATCCTCAGAAGCTGAGCCAGTATTGCCCGGGTTCACTGGCAGCAATTATTCTTGCCACCGCAGCAAACTTTATCTTCAACTTTGATGTAAGCGTTGTCGGCGAGATACCAAAAACAATTTTCCTTGCTGACAGACTTGACATTACCAAGATAAATTTCAGCGAGTTTGGCAACTTTGTTGTTCCCGCTGTTTCCATTGCGGCTCTGGGACTTATTGAGTCCCTGCTCTGCGGAGCTTCCGCAGGACGAATGAAGAATGAAAAGCTCAATGCGGATATCGAGCTTACCGCACAGGGAATAGGAAATATCCTGCTGCCCTTCTTCGGCGGAGTTCCCGCAACGGCAGCTATCGCCAGAACCAGTGTTGCCATAAAGAGCGGCGGAGAGACACGTCTTACTTCCGTTATCCACGCTGTTGTACTGCTGCTTTCCATGTTCGTTCTCGGCGGCGTAATGTCTATGATACCTCTTTCAGCTCTTGCAGGCGTGCTTATCGTAACTGCATGGAGAATGAACGAGTGGAAGACTATAAAGTCCATTTTCAGCAAAAAGCTCAAAACAGCCATTGCACAGTTCATTATCACAATGACAGCTACCGTTGTGTTTGACCTTACAAAGGCTATCCTTATCGGCGTTGTGTTCTCGCTTATCCTCTTTGTTGTAAAGGTATCCGATATGCAGGTAACGGTTGCCGAGGTCGATCCTGATAAGCTTGACGAGGATAACGTTGACCCCGAAAAGCTCAAATACACCAGCGTTGTTTATATCACGGGACCCCTTTATTTCGGAACCTGCGCAAAGCTGGAGGACAAGGTATCCTCTCTCGGTGACAGCTACAACATAATCTTCTCAATGAGAGGCGTTACCGTTGCGGATATCTCGGGAATAGAAGCCCTCCACGAATACTGCGAGAGACTTATCTCCCAGGGAAGAATGGTATATTTCTCCTGCGTTCAGCCGGGAGTTATGGACCTCTTTGAAAGAACAGGACTGAAGCAGGAGCGTTTCAAGCACGATATGTTCTTCTGGAGCACCGACAAGGTGTTCGAGCACATCTCAAATCTTTAAGAACCCGTCTTCACAAGCATATGCGCACGTCTTTTCGGCAAATTTTGCCGCAGACTGCGTTAAAAATCCTTGCCGGGCGAAAGCCCGCCTGCGGATTTTTGCCTACTCTGCAACAAAATTATGCTCGAAAATCCGCACACATTTCTTATGAAGACAGGTTCTAATATCTGCGTAAGGCGTGGTAAATTTATCACGCCTTTTTTATTTATTTGCACTTGAAAAAGACAGCAAAATATGCTAAAATAAAATCACATATGCGGCAAAAGGAGGAAAATATCATCAAAGACGGTACTAAAAGCTTTCCCATAAGAAATCAGATGGTAATGATGTTTTTCATCGTTATACTTCCCCTTTTTGCAGCCAGCGTAATGCTGCTGGTGAATATGCGTACCATAATCAAGGATCAGACACTGAGCAGCACTGTCAGCAGCTCCAACAGCATTCGTTACCGCACCATGGATATGGTGGAGTCCACTGACAGCATAATGCGTATGTTTGCAGGCAGCGGCGAGCTGAAAAGCTTCCTTGAAAAGCGCTCCTCGGAAAAGTCCGAGTATTATGATTTCTATGCCAAGAATATCCATGTGCAGTATGTTCAGGCTTCCCCGCAGGTGAGCAACATATACGTTTTCATCAACAGGAACGAGTTCGTGTATAACTCCAACTATATCTATGCGGACGAAAGCGTGCTTACCCAGAAATGGTACAATTCTGCTGCACAGGACCCAAGCACAGCCGTGTGGGACATTATCAAAAGCCCTACGGACGGCAAGTATTATCTTGGCTGTGCTCAGGCGATAACCGATACCTCCAACGAGACCGTTACCGCTGTGGCTGTGGCGGTCATATCCGATGAATGGCTTATGCGTGTTATGCCCGACGAGCATATAAGAACGGTAATGTGCGTGGGCGGAAAGGCATTTTTCAGCGATTTTGCCGAGATAGTCAAGGGCGACAGCGTGTCGGGGGACAATGACCTTAACGTTAACGACATCTCCAAGACCTATGACTATGGCTTCTGGGGATATGACGGCTACACGGTGCTGAATAACTTCACCATAAACCACAATGCGGATTTTCAGCTGGTCATGCTCATTCCAAACTCCTACATAAACTACTCTCTCAGCAGGCTTTCTGTGGTTTACGGCGGCTACTGCGGACTTATGCTCATACTTTCCCTGCTGATAATCATACTTTTCACCAGTGTGTTCTCACGTCGGATAAAGCTCCTCAGCGAGAAGATGCACGCAGTTGCGGAGGGCGATATCAACGTCACCTTCAACGACAAGGGCGGTGACGAGATAGCCGACCTTTACAGCGACCTTAACCAGATGATCGCCAGTATGCAGAAGATGATGGACGACATCTATCAGGCAAAGCTCCAGAACGAGGCATTCAAGTTCGACCAGATGGAGGCTGAGTTCAAAGCCCTTGCCAGCCAGATAAATCCCCACTTCCTGTATAATACCCTTGAAACTATCAGAATGAAGGCGTACTGCAACAACGACAAGGAAACCGCCGACCTGGTAAAGAAGCTGGGCAAGTTCATGCGCCGCTGCCTTGAATTCAAGGACGGCGAGGTAACGCTCCGCTCCGAGCTGGAGTTCACAAACAGTTATCTGGAGCTTCAGACCGCACGATTCGGCGACAGAGTTTCCTACAGCATTTATTCCGAAGTCTCCAAGGATTATATGATACTGCCCCTGCTGATACAGCCTGTTGTGGAGAACGCATTCGTCCACGGCATCGAGGGCTGCAAGTCCAACGGACATATCGATATAAAGGTATATTATCACAACGACTGCGTTGTTATCGACGTTTCGGACAACGGCAGCGGAATAACCCCCGAAAGGCTTGCGGAGCTTGAAGAAAAGCTCAGGCGCAACGATACCTCTTCGGGCAAGAGCATCGGTCTTACAAATGTAAACAAGAGAATAAAAATGTATCACGGCGAGCAGTACGGCTTGTCCATAAAAACGGCTCCCGAGGCGGGAACCACCATAAGGATAACTCTCCCGAGAAATCCTGTTCAGAAAAAGATCACTGTTCAGGATACGGACAAGGAAAAGTAACGTATCCTCAGGAAAGGCGGTTATAATATGTTCAAGGTTTTGCTTGTTGATGACGAGCCTAATGTTCGTCAGGGCATAAAAATGATGATCCCGTGGGACGAGATAGACTGTGAGGTAATAGGCGAAGCGGACGACGGCGATGACGGACTTAACAAGATAATGACGCTCCAGCCCGATATAGTTATCGCAGATATAAAAATGCCCGGAAAGACAGGCATTGAGATGACGGAAGCCGCAAAGGCGCTGGGCTTCAAGGGCAAGGTGCTGATACTTTCCGGCTATTCGGATTTTTCCTATGCCAAGACCGCCATTGCGCTGGGTGTAGAGAATTTTATCCTCAAACCCGTTGACGAGGACGAGCTTATCGAAGCCATAAAGACGGCAGGGAAGAAGATAAAGAGTGAGCGTGAGCACAGATACAAGCAGGAGATAGGCAGGGAATACCTTAATGAGCAGCTTGTCAAGGGGCTTTTTGCGGGTGACCCCATCCATGTGGCAGCTGCCGTAGATGAATATGATTTTCCAAGCTACTGCGCCGCTATCGTCTGCTCCGACGGCAGTCATCCCGAGCAGTCTGCCGACTATAACACAGTCCGCCGCTTCTATGACGCTCTTAACAACGTGGATATAGTTTCGGTGGATATAAGCGGTGCGCTGGGAATACTTTTCAAGGGCTGGAAATATACCGATGTTATGATGTCCCTTGAAAAGCTGCGCAAGGAGCTTTCTCCCGAAGCGTTTATTTCCTGCGGCTGCAATGTAAGCTCTCCGGCAGAGATATGCGTTTCATATTCCGAGGCGGCTGATTTCTACCGCAAGAGATTTATCTTCCATCACTGCGGCGTGGCAAGCACCGAGGTGTTCAAAAAGAGCCGCACCGCCGAGGATATCGACTTTGCCGACAGGATATACGCATACATGGAGATAAACGATACCGAAAAGCTCAACGGCGTTCTTGACAGATTTATGGAGTCCATGCTCACTGCGGACAATACTCCCGAAAAGGCTAAGATAAGCTGTATCACCATGCTTATGGACGTGCGCTCCCAGATGAGCAGAAGCGCTGCGGACAAAAAGCCCGAGAACATGATAAGCGATGATTTTGTAAACGAGATAAGCGATATGCACAGCCTGAGCCAGATGGTGGAGGCTATCAGAACAAAGCTCACCGATATCTCTGATGCCTGCTTCGGCAAGACCACAAAGAGCACCATGGAGCGTGTGGTCCAGTATATCAGAGCAAACTACAACCGTGAGCTTCGCCTTGAAATGCTGGCAGGGATCTTCGGCTACAACAGCGCATATCTTGGCAAGGTGTTCCACCAATATACAGGCGATAACTTCAACAACTATCTCGATGAGATACGTATTTCAGAAGCAAAGCGCCTGCTTGCCATGGACGAATACAGGGTGTATGAGGTGGCTGAAATGGTGGGCTACTCAAACATCAACTATTTCCACAACAAATTCAAGAAATATGTGGGCATGAGTCCATTGAGCTACAAAAAGCAGTTCGGCGGCGGAAAGGACGAATAAGCCTGCATATTTGACAATTCAGAATAAGGGTATGTATAATGTTATATACCCTTATTCTTTTTTTATATTTCTAAAAACGGGCTGTGTATGTTAAGATAAATATATATGCAGAAAATGCGGAATCATACGGCATTTTGATAAATTTTCAGGGATATTTGCCGCCTTCCGTACTGCTTTTTTAAACGAAAGGACAGTGTGAAATGTATAAAATCGTTAGAAAAAAAGCATTAAACCCCACTGTAACACTTATGGATATCGAAGCTCCCGCAGTTGCAAAAAAGGCGGAGCCCGGTCAGTTCATCATTCTCAGAACAGATGAGAACGGCGAGAGAATCCCCCTTACAGTAGCTGATTTTGACAGAGAAAAGGGTACTGTTACCATTATCTTCCAGATAGTTGGTGCAACTACCGAAAAGCTTAATCATATGAACGAGGGCGAATGTCTTCATGACTTTGCAGGCCCTCTCGGCAGAGCAACTCATACAGAAGGTCTCAAGAAGGTAGCTGTTGTAGGCGGCGGTGTTGGCTGTGCTATCGCATACCCCGTTGCAAAGAAGCTCCATCAGGTAGGCTGCGAGGTGCATTCCATCGTCGGCTTCAGAAACAAGGATCTTGTTATCCTTGAAGATGAGTTCAAGGCTTGCTCCGACAAGCTCTGCATGATGACAGATGACGGTTCCTACGGCACAAAGGGTCTTGTTACCAATGCCCTCAAGGAGCTTATCGACAGCGGCGAGCAGTATGACGAAGTAATCGCTATCGGTCCCCTGATAATGATGAAGTTTGTTGCTGCAACCACTAAGGAATACGGCATCAAGACAGTTGTTTCCATGAACCCCATTATGATCGACGGCACAGGAATGTGCGGCGGATGTCGTCTTTCCGTTGGCGGCGAGACAAAGTTTGCCTGCGTTGACGGACCCGAGTTCGACGGTCACCTTGTTGATTTCGACGAGGCTATGAGACGTTCCACAATGTACAAGCCTTTTGAAAAAAGAAAGTACGAAGAAACCTGCAATCTTTTCAAGGAGGTAAAGTGAAATGCCTAATATGTCTCTTAAAAAGAACCCCATGCCCTCTCAGGAGCCTGATGTAAGAAATAAGAACTTCCTAGAGGTAGCACTGGGCTATACAGCTGATATCGCAGTTGACGAGGCACAGAGATGTCTCCACTGCAAGGCTATGCCCTGCGTTTCGGGCTGCCCCGTAAATATTGATATCCCCGGCTTTATCAAGGAGATCGCTGACGGTAACTTTGAGGGCGCTTACAGCGTTATCTCCAAGTCCAGCTCCCTCCCCGCAGTCTGCGGTCGTGTATGCCCCCAGGAGAACCAGTGCGAGGGCAAGTGCGTAAGAGGAAAGAAGGGCGAGGCTGTAGCTATCGGCCGTCTGGAAAGATTTGCAGCTGACTATCACAACGCAAACTTCAAGGGCGAGCCTGAGATGCCCGCTTCCAACGGCAAGAGAGTTGCTGTTATCGGCGCAGGTCCTGCAGGTCTTACCTGTGCAGGCGACCTGGCAAAGAGAGGCTACAAGGTAACTGTATTCGAGGCGCTCCACCTTGCAGGCGGCGTTCTGGTTTACGGTATCCCCGAGTTCAGACTCCCCAAGAGCATCGTTCAGCACGAGATCGACGGTCTCAAGGCTATCGGCGTTGATATCGAAACAAACATGATAATCGGCAAGACCGTTACCATTGACGAGCTGTTTGAAAGCGGCTATGAGGCTGTGTTCATCGGTTCAGGCGCAGGTCTGCCCAGATTTATGAACATTCCCGGTGAGAACTACAAGGGTGTTTATTCCGCAAATGAGTTCCTTACCAGAGTTAACCTTATGAAGGCTTATAAGCCCGACAGCGATACTCCCGTCAAGGAGAACAAGAGAGTAGCAGTAGTCGGCGGCGGTAACGTTGCTATGGACGCTGCAAGATGCGCAAAGCGTCTCGGCGCAGAAGAGGTTTACATAGTTTACCGCCGTGGCGAGGCTGAGCTTCCTGCCCGTGCAGAGGAGATCGAGCACGCTAAGGAAGAGGGCATCATCTTCAAGACCCTTACCAACCCCACCGAGATACTTGGCGATGAGAACGGCTTTGTAAGCGGAATCAAGTGCGTATCCATGGAGCTTGGCGAGCCTGACGAGTCGGGCAGAAGACGTCCTGTTGTAAAGGAAGGCTCCGAGCATACCGTTGATGTTGACTGCGTTATCATGTCCATCGGTACATCTCCCAACCCCCTCATCAGAAACACCACCGAGGGACTTGAAACCAACAAGCACGGCTGTATCGTTACCAAGGACGAAAGCGGTCTTACCTCCCGTGAGGGCGTTTATGCAGGCGGCGACGCTGTAACAGGCGCAGCTACCGTTATCCTCGCTATGGGCGCAGGCAAATCCGCAGCTCAGGCTATTGACGAGTATCTTCTTAATAAGTAAGAGATAACCTTTCACCGTATCCGTTCTGCGGGTACGGTGAATTTTTTTGAGCTGTCTTGATTTTTTTTAGTTGATATGGTATAATGATTCAATGTTTTTATCACGATAAATCGGAATTATAGGAATCGAATTTCTGTGGAAAAAAGCGTTTTCAAGCCAAGTAAAAGTCCTTTGACATTTAAAAAAACGAAAAAATTACAGTTGTCAAAAGGTTTTGATAGACAAAACACGCTGCTTTGATTAAAATAAAAATGAAGGAGGCAGATAATATGGAGCTTGGAAGTCAGATAAAAAAACATCGCAATGAATTATCATTATCACAGGAAGAACTGGCAGAAAAAGTATATGTATCAAGGCAAACTATCTCTAACTGGGAGAATGATAAAAGCTATCCCGATGTAAACAGTCTTGTTCTTTTGAGCGAAGTATTTAATGTCTCAATTGATAATTTGATCAAAGGAGATATTGAAATCATGAAAGAACAGATCAGCTCTGAAGACAGAAAGACATTTGAAAGCTTAAGTCGTATCTACGCAGTCTTGTTTTTATTGGCAATGCTTTCACCAATACCGCTGTTCCATTTTTTGAGCTTAGCGGGTATTGTCATCTGGGTCGTGTTAATGGGTGTTACACTTTATATGGCGTTCAGACTGGAAAAAATGAAAAAACAGTTTGATATTCAGACATATAGGGAGATAGTTGCGTTTTCCGAGGGTACGAGGCTTGATGATATTGCCAAAGCCAGGGAAGAAGGTAAAAGGCCCTATCAAAAGGTTTTACTTGCCTTGGGTTCAGGTATTTTAACACTTATTATTTCAATTTCATTTGTTATGCTGCTCAAATAATGGAGGATAAGAATATGATTGGCGAAGAGCTTGGAATCAGCTTTGGAACGGCAATTTTGGTTTTAATTGCATTATATTTTGTAATTAAGTGGGCTGTAAAAAACGGAATAGAAGAAGCATATGAGGATATTACAAAAAAAGATCTGGAAGAAGATATTAAATAACTTACTGAGGAATAGTCAAATTCCAATTTATAGAGTAGCTGCATTCCTCCAATCGACCCAAAAGTTAAATTACGTTAATCTGTAAAAACCAATATTATTTACAAGGAAGATATCAGCCAATGAAAAAATACATTATCAATTCCAATGACGCAGGACAGCGTGTGGATAAGTTCATACAGAAAGCGGCTCCAAGCCTGCCCCAGAGCATGATGTACAAGGGCATACGCACGAAAAACATCAAGCTCAACCGCAAGCGCTGCGAGATATCTACCCGACTTTCCGAGGGCGATGTGCTGGAGCTGTATCTGCCCGATGAATTTTTCGGCAGTGATGAAAAGGAGTATGAGTTCCTTAAAGCCCCTGCGGATATCACCGTGGTGTATGAGGACGAAAATATCCTGCTGATGGATAAGAAAAACGGACTTGTTGTCCATGAGGATAACGACGGTTCCGTAGATACCCTTGTGAACCGTATGCTCCACTATCTTTATGCAAAAGGGGAGTATGACCCTGCGGACGAAAACAGCTTTACTCCCGCCCTCTGCAACCGCCTTGACAGGAACACGGGTGGTATTGTCATAGCCGCAAAAAATGCCGAATCTTTGCGTATCCTCAATCAGAAGATAAAGGACAGGGAGCTGGAGAAAAAATATCTTTGTATCCTTGTGGGAGTTCCGCCCAAAAAGTCGGACACCCTTACCCATTATCTTTTTAAGGACAGCAAGACAAATACCGTTACCGTTTCCGACAAAAAAACAGCCTCCAACAAGACTATAATAACAAAGTACCGTGTGCTCAGGACCGACGGCACTCTTACCCTTGCGGAAATAGAGCTGATGACGGGCAGAACTCACCAGATAAGGGCGCATATGGCATATATCGGCTGCCCTCTGCTGGGTGACGGAAAGTACGGCATCAACAGGGTGAACCGAAGCTATAACATCAAAACTCAGGCGCTTTATTCCTACAAGCTGAAATTTGATTTCACCACCGACAGCGGCATTCTCTCGTATCTTAACGGCAGGGAGTTCACCGCAGAAAACGTGTGGTTTGCGGACAAATTTGTTAAATAGCACAAACTTTTTGCCTTGGAAATGTGCAGTATTGTGCAAAGGGCAGTTCTTGAAATTGTGTTCTTTTGTTCACAAATTACCTGTTGAATATGATTTTATATTCCGCTATAATGAATGTTAGACTTCTAACTGATAGATGTCTAACATTTTTCTTTTTCTTGGAATAAAGGAGCTGATGAAATGGAAAATGCCGACTGCAGCTATAGAAATGAGGATGAGCATATCGGCAGATACATAAATCATCTTTCCAAAACATTGCGCTATACCACCAATGCCATGATGATGAAACAGGGCGAGATAATAACAGGGGAGCAGTGCAGGATAATTTCCTATATAGCTCACCGCACGGCCCACGGCGAATGTGTGTATCAGCGTGATCTTGAAGATGATTTCGGGGTAAAGCGCTCATCCGTAGCGAGCATTCTGGGAAATCTTGAAAAAAGCGGGTACATTGCAAGAAGCGTCTGCGAGGAGGACGCACGCATCAAGAGGATAACCCTTACCGAAAAGGGACTTCGCACAAGCAAGCAGATGTACGACAACATCTGCCGTTTGGAGCAGTATCTCTCAAACGGTATGACACCTCATGAGCGTGAAGAGTTCATTCGCCTGATGAAGCTTGCAATAGAAAATTTAGAGAAATTCAAAGAAGAATAACTACAAAGGAGTGGTCAACAGATGCTGAAAAAGCTTCTCGCCTGTGTGGGCGAGTACAAAAAATATACCATTCTCACGCCTGTGGTAATGATAGGCGAGGTACTGATGGAAGTTCTTATACCATTGGTAATGGCAAAGATAGTGGACGTGGGAATTGCCAATGGCGATGTGGCGTTCACAGTAAAAATGGGACTTATCATGGTCTCCATGGCAATATTCTCCCTTTGCTGCGGCGCACTGGGCGGAAAGTTTGCCGCAAAGGCAGGCATGGGCTTTGCTAAGAATGTAAGAAAGAAGCTTTTTGACAAGGTTCAGGATTTTTCCTTTGCAAACGTGGATAAGTTCTCCACAGCTTCTCTGGTAACAAGACTTACCACCGACGTTACAAACGTTCAGAACACCTTTATGATGATAATCAGAATGGCGGTACGTGCGCCTTTCATGCTTATCATCGCACTTATAATGTCAATCTCCCTCAATGCAGAGCTGGCAGTTGTGTTCCTGGTCGCTATCCCCGTTCTGGGCGTTGCAGTGGGACTTATCACAACAAAGGCATTCCCCAGATTTGAGAAAATGCTTGAAAAGTATGACTCCCTCAACTCCAAGGTACAGGAAAACCTTATCGGTATCAGAGTTGTAAAGGCATTCGTAAGAGAAAGGTTTGAGGGCAAGAAGTTCGTAGCTTCCGCTGACGAGGTAAGAGCCGCTCAGGTAAATGCCGAAAAGCTCGTTATTCTGGGTCAGCCCGCAATGCAGATAATTATGTATGCCTGCATCGTTGCCGTTATCTATTTCGGCGGAAATATGGTTATCGGCGGTACATTCCTTGTCGGTGAGCTTTCCAGCTTCATCAGCTACGTAACTCAGATACTTATGTCCCTTATGATGCTCTCCATGATCTTCGTTATGACAACTATCTCCCTCGCTTCCATGCACAGAATAGTTGAGATATTCGACGAAGTTCCCGAGATCAGAGATGACGATGCAGACCCCGCACTTGTTCCCGCAGACGGAAGCATCAGATTCAACAATGTTTCTTTCAGCTACGCCAAGGACGAGGATAACCTCACCGTAAAGAATATCAATCTTGATATCAAGTCTGGCGAGACCATCGGCGTTATCGGCGGAACCGGTTCGGCAAAGAGTACCCTTGTTCAGCTTATTCCTCGTCTCTACGACGTGCTTGACGGCAGCGTTGAGGTAGGCGGCAGAAATGTCAAGGACTACAAGCTTGATAACCTGAGAAACGAAGTTGCAATGGTTCTCCAGAAGAACGTTCTGTTCTCAGGCACTATCGAGGATAACCTCCGCTGGGGAAATGAGAACGCTACCCACGAGGAGATCGTTGAAGCGTGCAAGCAGGCACAGGCTCACGACTTTATCATGAGCTTCCCCGACGGATACGATACAGATCTGGGTCAGGGCGGCGTAAACGTGTCCGGCGGTCAGAAGCAGAGACTTTGTATCGCAAGAGCGCTTCTTAAAAAGCCCAAGATAGTTATTCTTGATGACTCCACCAGCGCAGTCGATACTGCCACCGATGCGAAGATCAGAAGCGCATTCAGGCAGGAGCTGGCAGATACCACAACGATCATCATCGCCCAGAGAATTTCCTCCGTCAGCGATGCTGACAGGATAATCGTCCTCGACAACGGCGAGATAAACGCATTCGATACTCACGATAACCTTATAAAGAATAATGAGATCTACCGTGAAGTTTACTACTCACAGCAGAAAGGAGCTGAAGAATAATGCCTCCACGTAAGCAAGGACCTATGCAGAAGCCCAAGAACGCATTCGGCGCATTCAAGAGAATACTTTCCTATATGGCAGAGTACAAGGCGCTGCTCCTGCTGGTAGTCGTTTTCATCATATGCAGCTCGCTTGCAAATGTAATAGGAACCTCTTTCCTCCAGAAAATAATAGATAATTACCTTACCCCCCTTATCAAGGACAGCGGAAATGCCGAGCTTTACCGAGGCTTTATGGCAGTTCTGGGACAGATGATGCTGGTGTATGTTATCGGCGCTCTCTGCACATTCGGATATTCAAGGATAATGCTGAATATTTCCACAAAAACACTGTTCAAGATAAGAACAGACCTGTTCACACACATGGAGACTCTCCCCATAAAGTATTTCGATACCCATACCCACGGTGAGCTTATGAGCCGCTACACCAATGATATCGATACTATCCGTGAGATGCTCTCCAACGCAGTTTCAAGCTTTATTTCTTCGGCTGTTACTATTATCGGCGTGTTCGTAATGATGGTTTATTACAGCTGGCAGCTCACTCTCGTATCTATCGGAATGCTGTTTGTCATTCTCTTCCTCACAGGAAAGATAGGCGGCAAGAGCGGTAAGTACTTCAAGGAGCAGCAGAAGGAGATAGGCGCTGTCAACGGCTACATCGAAGAGATGATAGACGGTCAGAAGGTCGTTAAGGTGTTCGTTCACGAAAAGCAGGCAAAGGAAGAATTCGAGCAGCTCAATGACCGCCTTTGCGAAGCTTCCACAAACGCAAATACTTTTGCAAATATCCTCGGCCCCGTAAACAACAACCTCGGTCACGTTCAGTATGCACTGACCGCAGTTGTGGGCGGAATACTTGCCATCAAGGGCGTTCATTCCTTCAGCGGCCCCATAATGGTCGGTACAGTCGTTGCATTCCTTCAGTACACAAGAAATTTCTCAATGCCTATTTCTCAGGTTTCACAGCTGTTCAACTCAGTCCTCTCCGCACTGGCAGGTGCCGAGCGTATCTTCAATATGATAGATGAGCCCTCCGAGGTCGATGACGGCTATGTAACTCTGGTAAATGCCAAGGAAGCTCCCGACGGAACACTTACCGAGTGCTCCGAGCGCACAGGCGTGTGGGCATGGAAGCATCCCCATAAGGCAGACGGAACCATAACCTACACCAAGGTACAGGGCAGGGTTGAGTTCGATGACGTTACCTTCGGCTACGAGGAGAACAAGACCGTTCTCAACGGAATAAGCCTTTACGCAAAGCCCGGTCAGAAGATCGCATTCGTAGGCTCCACAGGTGCGGGAAAGACCACTATCACCAACCTGATAAACAGATTTTACGATGTGCCCGACGGAAAGATACGCTACGACGGCATCAACATCAACAAGATTAAGAAGGATGACCTGAGACGTTCGCTGTCAATGGTTCTCCAGGATACACACCTTTTCACAGGAACCGTTATGGATAATATCCGCTACGGAAAGCTTGATGCTACCGATGAAGAGGTCATCAAGGCAGCAAAGCTTGCAAATGCCGACTCCTTTATCAGACATCTGCCCGAGGGATACGATACTATGCTTTATTCCGACGGCGCAAACCTTTCACAGGGTCAGAGACAGCTTCTTGCCATTGCAAGAGCGGCCGTTGCGGATCCTCCCGTTCTTATCCTTGATGAAGCAACATCTTCCATTGATACAAGAACGGAAGCCCTCATCGAAAAGGGCATGGACAGTCTGATGGAGGGCAGAACGGTATTCGTAATCGCTCACAGACTTTCCACCGTAAGAAACTCCGATGCAATAATGGTGCTTGAGCACGGCAACATCATAGAGCGTGGCAACCACGACGCACTTATTGCAGACCATGGAAAATATTATCAGCTTTATACAGGTATGTTTGAGCTTAGCTGATAACGAATATGACAGAATGCTGCTTCCGAAAGGAAGCGGCATTTTTGGTGGACTAAACTTTTTACCTTGTGCTTATACTAATCCTCAATCAACCTATAGACAAATCCTCGGCTGAAATAAGCCCATTCTTCGTCAAGCTCCCTTGCCGGGCGACAAGCCCGCCTGCAGTCGCTTTCCTAGACTGGTCTTATTTCATCTGTCGGCTTTGTCTATAGAACGATTAAAGATTAGTATTAATAGCACAGGTTCTCGGGTTTTGACGGCTTATCTCTTTTTCGCTGACGCAAATTGCTATTTGCTCTTGCATTTTTTGTTTGCATATGCTAAAATAAGATAAACAGGACTTTTGCCCTTATTTTCAGCCGCACTGCGGCGGATTGGAGAATTATATGAAATACATCGTTTTACTTTGCGACGGCATGGCAGATTACCCTCTGCCCGAGCTTGACGGCGGCACACCCATGAGCCGCTCCGTTACACCCAATACCGATATGCTTGCTGCAAAATCTACCGTGGGTCTTGTACGCACCGTTGCCGACGGTCTTAAGCCCGGCTCCGATGTTGCAAACCTTTCCGTTCTGGGCTATGACCCTGCTGTTTGCTACACAGGCCGTTCCCCTCTGGAGGCAGGTTCCATCGGCATTGATATGTCCGCTGATGACGTTTCTTTCCGCTGCAATCTTGTTACCGTTTCCGATGAGCCAAACTTCGAGGACAAGACCCTCGTTGACTACTGCGCAGGCGATATCTCCACCGCAGAAGCAAAGGTTCTCGTTGACTATCTTGCAGAGCATTTCAACAACGAGGAATTTGACCTTTACAGCGGCGTAAGCTACCGTCACTGCCTTATCTGGCACGGCGGAACCACCGACCTTGCTCCTCTCACACCTCCTCACGACATCACAGGCAGAGTTGTAAGAGACTATGTTCCCAAGCACCCCAATGCCGCAAAGCTCTATGATATGATGAAGAAGAGCGTTGAGCTTCTCAAAGGCCACCCCATCAACAAGGACAGAATCGCAAGAGGTCTTAACCCCGCAAACTGCGTATGGTTCTGGGGCGAGGGCAGACGTGCCGAGCTGGAGAACTTCACCAAGAAGACAGGTCTCAAGGGCACAATGATCTCCGCAGTTGACCTTTTAAAGGGCATTGCAAAGTTCGGCGGCATGGATATTGCCGAGGTCGAGGGCGCAACAGGCTACATAGACACCAACTTCAAGGGCAAGGCTCAGGCAGCTCTTGACGCTCTTGCAAACGGCAGTGATTTTGTTTATGTTCACATGGAAGCTCCCGATGAGTGCGGTCACAGACACGAGATCGAGAACAAGGTAAAGTCCCTTGAAATAATCGACAAGGACGTTCTGGGCTATATGCTACCCGAGCTTGATAAGAAGTATGACGATTACAAGATAATGATACTTCCCGACCACCCCACACCTCTTGCTCTGAGAACTCACGTTTCCGACCCCGTTCCTTTCCTCATCTACAAGAAGAGCGCACCTGTAAAGGGCGTAGCCTCTTTCAACGAGGAGTCTGCAAAGGAAACAGGACTTTTCATTGAAAAGGGTCCCTCTCTTATTGATTACTTCATCAATCTTTGATTTAAAAACATCAAAAGGTCATCTCCGAGCATAGTGAGATGACCTTTTTTATACGGTGATGATATGAGATATTTTATAAGTGAAGCTGAACGCAGAAGCTCCCGAAGCACCCTTTATTTTGAGCTTCAGAAAGGACATTATCACAACAAATGCTGGCTTGATGATTCTGTCTGTATCCATGCGGATATATGGGACAGCCTCAGCCTGACAGAGCTTTTTACAAAAGCCCTGCCGAATTTCTCTTATTACGGTCTTACAGAGGTCAGCCCCGACGATTTTAAAAAGCTTAAAGAGCTGTCGAAAGGCTCGGAGCAGTGGGAGAATGTCATTTCTCAGCTGTCACCATGGGCAGAGGAGTGCTTTGAAAATAACACGGTTTTCACAATATGCGGAATATAATACTAAGCACCAATTAAAAACTATACAAAAAATCGAGCATAATCTTGCGTATATGGATTATGTGATGATTTTTTGTCTATAGTTTTATTGGTGATTAGTATAAAACAGCCCCGAAAGTTTTGTGCTTTCGGGGTCGTTTTTGTTATGCTTTTCTGACAGGTCTTACATATTTCCAGAAGCGCTTGCAGTCGTGATAGAAGTAGAATATCCTGCCGGGAGCCGTGTCAAGGCAGTAGCCCGTGGACCGGTAGTCAAACTCTTTCATAGCTTTTTCGATGTGCTGCTCCACAATGGCATTTTCCGTCTCAAAATCAAAGGGACCGTGCTCGAAAACTATGTACTCTCCCTCAGGAATATCCGAAAGTATCATCTGCTCGGGCACAGGGCCGTTATAATCCGCAGGCAGACGCACGCCGTAGCATTCCGCAAGGGGAATGCCCCAGCTGCATATCCTGCCCTCAGGGGTGTTCAGGAATGCCATGAGCTGACCGCTTCCGCTGTTGTCTTCATCGCCGCCCACATCGTCAAGCTTGCCCTTTATGCTGTTCAGCAGGCCACATATCGTATCGAAGTCCTGACCCTTGATAAGGCTCTGCTTCTGCCAGAAATCCCAGTAGCCGATGCTTTCGTAGTTCCTGATATGCAGGAATTTGTGTGCGGGGATAGTTACAAAATAGGTCTTTACCGTTCCGTCTGAATATGGCATATCATTTCCTCCGTTTTCTGTAAGATAGCAGTCAAATGGGCGGATAATTGTACGCAGCACAACGGGAACAGGCTTTCTGCGGTACTGACTGGGCGTGATGCCGTAGGCTTCCCTAAAAGCACGGGTGAACGCTTCATGAGAGGAAAAGCCGTAGTTCAGCGCAATTTCAAGTATGCCGCAGTCAGTGTTACGCAGGTCGATGAGCGAAAAAGCAAGCTTCCTGTACCGCAGATAATCCTTGAACTTCATGCCCGATATCTCACTGAATTTCCTTGAAAAGTAAAATTCCGAATACCCAAGCCTGTCTGCCAGATGTTTCAGTGTCAGGGCTTCATCGTCCTTGTTTTTTATGCAGATGTCTATTTCATCAACAATGGTCTGCATATTTTTATGCCACTCGTACATTTTACCTTCCTTCATTCCTGTGACTTTTTTACAGCTGCTGTAATCTTATTATATCGGAGAAAGCTGTATTTTGCTTGATTTCAGTTGCTCAGTTTATGGATTTGGGCGCTCTGTCGGGGCGCATGGTCAGGGAGAGACGCTTTCTTTTCAGGTCAACGTCCAGTACCCATACCTTTACCACATCGCCGACCTTTACCGCTTCAAGAGGATGCTTGATAAATCTGTTGCATATCTGGGAGATGTGAACGAGACCGTCCTCATGAACGCCGCAGTCAACAAAGCAGCCGAAGTCGATAACGTTTCGCACCGTGCCCATAAGCTCCATGCCGGGCTTTAAGTCTTTAAGCTCCATAACATCGCCGCTTCTCAGCAGGGGAGGGGGAAGCTCGTCACGGGGGTCACGTCCCGGCTTTGCCAGCTCCTTGATGATGTCACGGAGAGTGGGCACGCCTATGCCTATTTCCTCGGATATCTTGTCAAGACCCTGCTTCCGGGCAGCCTCTGCAACGGTGTTCATTTTCTCGCTGCCGATGTCAGCCAGAGTAAAGCCGCATATTTCAAGCAGCTTCTTTGCCGCACCGTAGCTTTCGGGGTGAACGGAGGTGTTGTCCAGAGGATTTTTGCCGCCCATTACCCGCAGGAAGCCTGCGCACTGCTCAAATGCCTTTGCACCGAGTTTGGGGACTTTCATCAGCTGCTTGCGGTCGGTGAACTCGCCGTTTTCCTCACGGTATGTGACTATGTTCTTGGCAACTGTAGCGTTTATGCCCGAAATGTAGGTCATAAGTGAGCGTGAAGCTGTGTTCAGGTCAACGCCTACGGAGTTAACGCAATCCTCCACAACGCCGCCCAGCGCTTCATCAAGCCGTGCCTTGGGCATATCGTGCTGATACTGACCAACGCCGATGGACTTGGGGTCTATCTTTACAAGCTCCGCCAGAGGATCCTGCAAGCGCCTTGCAATGGAGACCGCACTTCTCAGCGATACATCGTAATCTGGAAATTCCTCCGCTGCCAGTTTTGATGCGGAGTAAACGGAAGCTCCCGCCTCGGATACCACCATGTAGGAAACCTTGCGGTCAAGCCCCTTGATTATCTCGGAAACTATCTGCTCGGACTCTCTCGAAGCCGTGCCGTTGCCGATGGCGATAACGGAAACGTTGTACTTGTTTATAAGCTCCGTGATCTTCTTCTTGCCCTGCTCCACTTTGAACTTTTCATTTGTGGTGATATATGCCACGCCTGTGTCAAGCACCTTGCCCGTGCTGTCAACTACAGCCAGCTTGCAGCCTGTCCTGAAACCGGGGTCAACGCCCAGTGCTATCTCGCCCTTTACTGGAGGCTGCATAAGGAGCTGACGGAGGTTTGATGAAAACACCTTTATAGCCGATTCGCTTGCCTTGTCGGTAAGCTCCGCACGTATCTCACGCTCAACGGAGGGGTATATCAGACGTTTCAGGCTGTCAAGGCAGGCAGCCTCCACAAGCTTTCCGCATGGGCTGCCGTTCTTTACATATGTGCCGAGGATAATTCTTTCAGCGTCGCCTTCAGGGAGCACGATGCTGACTTTCAGCTTTTCCTCACGCTCGCCACGGTCAATGGCAAGCACTCTGTGACCTGCTATCTTGCTCACAGGCTCGGAGTATTCGTAGTAATTCCTGTAAGTGCCTTCAGGGTCTTTTTCCTCGCTGCCTGATACGGAAACTGAGCCACGGACGTTGAAAAGTGTTCTCAGGCGCTTTCTCAGGTCAGCGTCATCTGAAACTGTTTCCGCAATAATGTCGCAGGCACCTGCAATAGCATCGTCGGCAGATGATACGCCCTTTTCCTCGCTGATGTATTTCTCAGCTTCGGCAGAGGGTTCGGCCTTTGTGTTCTGAGCCATGATAAGCTCCGCCAAAGGCTCCAGACCCTTTTCCTTTGCAATGGAAGCCCTTGTGCGGCGCTTCTGCTTGTAGGGGCGGTAAATGTCCTCCAGCTCAACCAGAGCCGCCGCATTGGAGATAGCCTCCGCCAGCTCAGGGGTCATCTTGCCCTGCTCGGTGATGGAGTTTGTTATCTCTTCCCTGCGCTTGTCCAGATTTCTCAGATATGTAAGGCGCTCGGAAATAAGCCTGATAGTCTGGTCATCGAGAGTGCCGTGATATTCCTTTCTGTATCGTGCGATAAAGGGAACGGTGCAGCCGCTGTCCAGAAAGTTTATGATGTTGTCTATGTATTCCTGCTTTACGTTAAATTCGTTGTGAAGCTGTACGTTTATCTCCAATTTGTTACCTCCAAATCAAATTCCCGACAGGTCAAAATCGGGAGTGTATTCCTCCTTGGCAGAGGAACGTTCCTGCATAAATCCGTCAAATCCCAGCTCTGCTGCCACCTGAGCCACCTTTTCATATTCATAGGTGGATATGCGCCTGTTTATTTCCTTGTGTTCGCAGCTTTTGTAAAACGGCGTGTACTGGCTCATCAGACTGAGCAGATAGCTGTCCTTCGGGTACATTTCGGCAATGGTGCGCAGTATCTTTTCGGAATCCTTTCTGTGGGAGGGCAGCACCATGTGGCGGATAATAACACCGCTTTTCATCAGTCCGTTTTCGTCATAAACAGGTTTGCCCGCAATTTCTATCATTTTGCCGATGGCCGCCGAAGCATATGAAAAATAATCCTTTGCAGCAGAGTATTTTTCCGATATCTCACTGTCATAATACTTGAAGTCGGGCATGAAGATATCCACATACCCTCTCAGCATTTCTATAGTTTCGGGCAGCTCATAGCCTCCGCTGTTGTATGCCACGGGAATATTCAGCCTGCCCTTGCATAGATCCAGCGTTTCGATGACCTGGGGAACATAATGGGTGGCGCTTACCAGATTTATGTTGTGCGCACCCTTGTCCTGAAGCTCCAGAAATATCTCGGCAAGGCGGCTTACCGATATTTCTTTGCCGAAATTTTCGGCGGATATCCTGTAATTCTGGCAGAAGCAGCATTTAAGGCTGCAGCCCGAAAAGAACACCGTGCCCGAACCTCTTGTGCCCGAAATGCACGGCTCCTCCCACATATGCAGATACGCTTTTGCAAGCCTCGGGAGAGCTCCGCCGCCGCAGAATCCCACAGTTTTTGTCCTGTCGGCTCCGCAGCGGCGGGGGCAAAGCTCGCAGCTTTTTAAAATATCATTCATAGCGGTGTGCGATAACATCTGTGAGGACGATATCATGAGTGAGATATTCCTCCTTCACTTCAAACTCTTCCGAGTAATCGGTTGACAGATATTTCTTATTGTCGTCCGCAAAAACGGTCACTATAGTGCTGTCCTTTCCAAGCTTCTTCTGCGCAAGGATACAGCCCAGCATATTTGCGCCCGAGGAAATTCCTACGCCTATGCCAAATTTGCGTGAGAGCATCTGAGCCATTATGATAGAGTCTATGTCGTCCACGGAAACAACAGCGTCAGTCTCGTCAAGCTTCAGTATATCGGGGATAAATTCATCGGAAATGCCCTGGATACGGTGCTTGCCGACCCTGTAGCCTGTGGAAAGAGTGGGGGAGTTAAGGGGTTCCAGAGGGAATACCTTGCAGTCGGCATTGTCTTTCCTGAGCCGTCTGCCGATGCCCATTACAGTTCCGCCTGTGCCCACACCTGCCACGATCCCGTCCGCTTTAAGTCCCATAGCCGCCAGCTGACGGGATATTTCCTCACCTGTGTAGAGATAATGGGTTTCGGTGTTGTCCTCATTGGAGAACTGACGGGGGAGAAATACTCCGCCGCCCTCCGCAAGCTTTTCCGTCATGGCGATAGAGCCTAAGAAGCCGCCCTCCTCACGGGATACCAGCCGAACCTCCGCACCGAAGCTCTTCATCAGATTTATGCGCTCGGCGCTCATCCAGTCGGGCATATAAATGACTACCTTGTGACCAAGATAGCTGCCCATAGCGGAAAAGGCAATGCCTGTGTTTCCACTGGTGGCTTCCGCAATTATGTCGTCAGGGGCGATCTCACCCTTTTCATAAGCTTTCTTCATGATGTGAAAAGCAACTCTGTCCTTGATGCTTCCCGAAAGATTAAAGTATTCGGCTTTGGCAAAAATGCGCCTCGGCTCGCCCTTGTAGGTGAAATGGATCTCCAGCAGGGGAGTCTTGCCGATCATTCCCGATATTTTGTCAAAACGGCTTTCATAGACTGTGTTCATATAGTAAAGACCTCACAAATCACAATACAATTACATTCTGTCAAATGCCTGCTTGATGTCGGCAATGATGTCGTCAACATTTTCAAGGCCTACAGAGAAGCGGATAAGTCCGCCGTCGATACCTGCTGCCACAAGCTGCTCATCGCTGAGCTGACGGTGTGTTGCAGAAGCGGGGTGAAGAACGCAGGTGCGGATATCGGCAACGTGTACCTCGTTGGAAGCAAGCTCCAGTTTATCCATGAACTTTACAGCCTCGCTTCTTCCGCCCTTGATGGAGAAGGAGATTACACCGCTGGTTCCGTTGGGGAGATACTTCTTGGCACGGTCGTGGTACTTATCTGTCTCAAGACCGGGGTAGGAAACGGATATCACCTTGTCACAGCTCTGGAAGAACTTAGCCACCTTCATTGCGTTGGAGCAGTAAACGGGCATACGTACAGCCAGTGTTTCAAGTCCCAGATTGAGCAGGAAAGATGAGTGAGCAGCAGGATAGCAGCCAAAGTCTCTCATGAGCTGCATTCTTGCCTTTGTGATGTAGGGCACAGGGTACTGCTTGGTGTAAACAGTGCCGTGATAGCTCTCGTCAGGCTCGGAGAGACAAGGGAATTTGCCGTTGTCCCAGTTGAACTTGCCGCTGTCAACAATAACGCCGCCTACCTGAACAGCGTGGCCGTCCATATATTTTGAGGTGGAGTGAATAACGATATCAGCGCCCCATTCGATAGGTCTGCAAAGAACGGGAGTAGCAAAGGTGTTGTCAACGATAAGGGGAACATTGTGCGCATGAGCGGCCTTTGCCCACATCTCAATGTCAAATACGGTGAGAGCGGGGTTTGCGATAGTCTCGCCGAAAACACACTTGGTGTTGGGCTTGAAAGCGGCATTCAGCTCTTCTTCGGTGGCATTTACATCTACCCAGATGCACTCAATGCCCATTTTTTTGAGGGTGAAGCCGAAAAGGTTGATAGTTCCGCCGTAAATGGAAGAGGAAGCAATGAAGCTGTCTCCTGCCTCGCAGATGTTCAGGATAGACAGCAGGGAAGCCGCCTGACCGCTGGAGGTGCACATTGCAGCTGTGCCGCCTTCAAGAGCAGCTATCTTCTTTTCAACAGCATCGGTGGTGGGGTTCTCAAAGCGGGAGTAGATAAGGCTCAGTGTGGGATCGTCAAAAACGTCCGCAACGGAGTTGGTGGAATCATATACATATGTAGTGCTCTGAACGATAGGCATAACTCTGGGTTCGCCGTTCTTGGGGGTGTAGCCTGCGTGCAGGCATTTGGTTTCAAGCTTTGCGTTTTTTTTCATTTCTTTCAAGGTAGTGACCTCCTGTATAATATAATGCCGTCCCTGCGGTATTTTGTGATAGACATATCCTTAATAGTATATCATATTTTGGGGGATTAGTCAATGATGAGAGATCTATTATTTTTAGAACCTGTCTTCATAAGAAATGTGTGCGCATATGCTTGTGAAGACGGGTTCTTATATTTGGCTTATCATTATATGCAGTTATGAAGTAAGGCTTTATCAAAAAACAACCTCCATTGATATAATACAACTACGGCATGGAAGCTGTAGAAATAAAATCAATGGAGGTCAATCAAATGAGCGTTAAATGCTCAGGTGTATAATGTGGAAAATTGCAGGCGGAATACGGAGTTTTGGCAAAAAATCATTTTATCTGCGTGTCGATTTTGATAAGCACTTCAACAAATCTCTGCATACATTCGATACTGCCTGTGGAAACACGCACCCAGCCTTTTAGTATGCCTTTGGAATAGTCTCTTATAAGTATTTCATGCTCTTTGGCGGCTGAAACAATATCGGTTGATGGCTTGTTGGGCATAAATAAAACATAATTTCCTTCTTTGGAAATAACCTTATATCCGAGTTCGCTCAGCTTTGATGTAAGGTATTCACGCCCTGTTTTTTCAATCTCCTGAAGCTTTTCTATCATGTCCTGACGTTTGATAAGCTCTTCCGCAAAGAGAATAGCAACATTGCTCACATTGAATGTTGATTCTGCGTTTTCTATGTAATGAATAAGCTGTTTATTGCCGAAAACATATCCGATCCTGAGTCCTGCACAGGAAAACAGCTTTGAAAAAGTCCTTAACACCAGAAGATTGTCATATTCATTTATGAGTGGCATAAAAGTATTTGGATAGAAATAATGATAGGCTTCATCAACAACTGTTACAGCGCCGACAGATGCTGCCTTTTCGATTATTGCCCTTGCGTCAGCGTCATTCCAGCAAGCACCTATTGGGCTGTTGGGGTTGAGCAGTATTACCAACCCTGTGTTCTCTGTTATCAGATCTAAAGCCTTGTCAACAGATAAACTGTAATCCTCATTGTATTCAGCCATGACATGACCCATTCCGAACATTTTTGAATATACATCGTACATTTCAAATGTCGGAGTAACGGTAAGCAGTTCTTTTCCCTGTTCACCGAAACACTGGAAAATCAACCGCATAGCTTCATCCGAGCCGCAGGTTATGGAGATACACTCAGCGGGAATATTATTATGTTCTGATAACAGCTTTGCTAATCTGTCCTTTTCAGGGTATGAAGCAATAAATTCAGGCGTGATTTTCTTTTTTATTTCTTCCACAAAGTCTGCGGGAAGTCCCTCAGGATTTTCGTTCATATCAAGGCGAAGATAATCCTTGCGTTCATCGTGGAATTTAACTCTATAAAGATTTTTTATATTTTCATTAACATAGTACATAAATACAACTTACCTTTCCAGAATGGTGTACCATCTGTCCGTCTCACTGAAGCTTGCTTCGTTGTTAAGGTGGGGCAGATAGTCCTGCTTAACGATCCTGAACCCTGCGTTCTTAAAGACCTCATAGTAAGCGTTATATTCGGAAGGGGTGCGGTATATAACGTCATAAGTGGTTTTGAGCGCATCTGAGGGACATTCGTCAAGGGTAAGTCTGGTTTCAACAGCAACGGTTTCTGTCAGATACATTATGCAGTGCTCGTCGAGAAGGTCGATAAGTCCCGCTATGCAGTCTTTCAGATCAGCATCATTTATGTACATACAAACTCCGCCGATTACTACACGGTCAAATTTCCTTTGGAGCTTTTCGCTACTTCGCCTGCACGCTTCCTGAAAAGAAACGTTTATGAAATCATAGTCGGCATTTTCAAAAGAACATCTCTGCTGAGCGATCTTTATCATTTCGCCCGAAAAGTCCGTTCCGAGATAATAGCCTGCCTCGGGGATAATGGATTCAGCCCATCTTCCTATTCCGCATCCGATATCCAGTACAGAAGAGCTTTTATTAACTTTGAGCTGAGGAAGGATAAAGGTCTTCTCAAAAGTGTTCCAATCTACTGCGTGCTGCGGGTCCTGATCTCCGAGAAGCACAGCTACATAAGGGCTGGACATATTGCCGATGTTCTTGGCTCTTTGGTCATAAAAGTTTTTGGTGTTGTCCGTGTCGATATCGTGCTTTTCTTCATATATTCTGTGGCTGCTCATTTGGCATAGTTCCTTTCGATTTTATGTAAGACAGTATTCTTTCGTAATCATCAAAATAATCTATCTCTGACCAGAATCTGCCATCTACATCTATAGTGTGAATGTCGGTATTGTCGGTGAAGGAATACAGTACATTTTCCCACCAGAGTGAGTGCTGACCGCTGTCCACAAGTGACCTCATTCTGTCAACGAAATCTGCACAGAAGGATTTTTTTATCTTGCAGATGCCCACGTATTCACAGGTCCTTTTCTCTAAAGGAAGATCCTTTCCGTACTCTATAATGCAGCCATTGCCTGTGGTAGCGAAAAAGTAGTCGCCGACCTCGGTTCTGGTTTTGTCTATTACCATTACAGCGTCGTAATTGCTGCTCAGTACAAGATCAAGAATCTCTCTTGAAAAGTAAACATCGGCATTGAGAATGATCGTGTCATCATTTATTTGCTCAGCGGCAAACCAAAGACTTGCTATGCTGTTTGTTATATCATAAAATGGGTTTACGTAGTATGTAACATCTAAGCCTTCAAGAGCAGCATATATGTGTTCTTTCTGATAACCTACACAAACGACGCATTCTATGCCTACACTTTGCAAAAGAACGACTGTTCTTCTGATAAGAGGTGTTCCGTCAATGGGCAGGGTGGATTTGGGGATGTTTTCGACCATTCTTGATATTCTTGTTCCACGGCCGGCAGCCAGTAAGATTGCTTTCAAGATCTATCACTCCAATTTTTTATTATGTGTGCTTTAAGCTGTCATTTTAAGCAGAAGCATTATGTTATATTTTATTATACTACATCTATACATAAATAGTCAATATATAAGGAAGCAGATTTGTTATGACACACTAAAAAATTTTTTATCCAAGAAAGTGGCTTCAATACGTGATTTTTCGTCCCTCAGAAAAATAATTTGAGAAAATTCGAAAAAAATTGCAAAAAACGCTTGACAAACCTGAAAGCATCTGCTATAATATAAAAGTCGCTGAGAGATACGACAGAAAACAACAAGAAAACCAGTATGGAGAAGTCGCCTAGCCCGGTTTATGGCGCACGACTGGAACTCGTGTATGCGTTAATAGCGCATCGAGGGTTCGAATCCCTCCTTCTCCGCCAATGGCTCCTGCAAGATCCTTGCAGGAGCTTTTGTTTTGTATGATATCCGCAGAACTGTTATGATAATAGTCCGGCGGATTTTTTTTGCCTTTGCAAATTTTAAAAAGAAATGTAATGTTTTGAAATTTATTGCCAAAAACGCTTGCAATCAAAACTGCACTGTGTTATAATATGAATAAAAACACAACTGTTGCTTTGATAAATGTGTATATTATGACGTAATAAACTGCGTAACTACAGCTTTTGCCTGATATATGCGTTGACAAACAACTAAAAATTATCAAGAGGCGATGTTATTGGAGTACATAGCACATAAGGCAGATGACGGCAGGGAGCAGTCAGTAAAAAATCATCTTGAAGATGTTGCGAAGCTGGCCGAAAAATATGCCGCAGGATTTCTCGGTTCAGCCGCTTATACAGGAGGGCTTACGCACGACATCGGAAAATATACGTTGGCTTTCCAGAAGCGGATAAACGGCGGCGCAAGAACTGAGCACGCTGTTCAGGGTGCGGCAGAATGTGCAAGGATTTTTGGCCGCAATCCGCTGACGCCCTTGCTGCAATACTGTATCGCAGGTCATCATTCGGGGCTTCCGGACGGCGGTGCAAGTGCGGACGGACCTGATTCACCCACTTTGCAGGGACGGCTCAGCCGTGCAAAAAAGCTTGAAAGCGGTGAGGCGTATAAAAATGAGATAACAATTTCCGCCCCTGATGATTCACAGATCATCGCCTGCATGAATGAGATTATGCACAGTTCCCTGAGTGACAAAGAGAAAAATCGTGAGTACATGGAGTTATATGCTTTTATGACCAGATATGTTTTCTCGTGCCTTACCGATGCGGATTTCATTGATACCGAGACTTTCTGCGATATGCAGGCAGAACGAGGCATGACAGGCGATTTTGAGGAGGCTCTCAGACGCCTTGACGCTCATATGTCAGGCTTTAAGGCGGATACCAAGGTCAGGACCGCCAGAAGAGAGCTGCAGCATCAGGCGTATGAGCTGGCGCAAAACGGTTCATCTGTTGAGCTGCTGAATATGCCCACAGGCAGCGGAAAAACGCTGTGCAGTCTTAAAATTGCCCTTGAAAAGGCTGTTAAAGACGGCAAAAAGCGCATTATATATGTAATACCTTACACAAGCATAATCGAGCAGACGGCAGAAGAATTTGAGAAAATTCTGGGTGACAGCGTTGAGATACTCCAGCACCATTCCAACTTTTCCTTTGACGTTGATAAGGACAACAAAAACGATAAATATGATGAAAATGATCTCACTGTCTTGAAAATGAAGCATACCGCCGAAAACTGGGACGCCAAGCTTATAATCACTACCAGCGTCCAGTTTTTTCAGTCATTGTATCATTATAAGGGCAGCAGACTGAGAAAGCTCCATAACCTGGCAGACAGCGTGATAATATTCGATGAGATACATCTGCTGCCGATAAAATATCTTCAGCCATGTATCCGTGCAGTGGGGTACATCACAAAGTATCTGAGAAGCACGGCTATATTTCTGTCAGCGACAATGCCCGATTATACGGGGCTTTTCGGCAGATACCTTGGAAACGATTTTACTCAGCTTATTACAGACAAGACCCATTTTGCGGATTTTAAAAAGTGTCAATATATAGACCTTGGCAAAACATCTTTTGAAAATGTGGTAATGAAGGCCTCCGAAAGTATGAGCAGCCTTATAATAGTAAACACAAGGGCAGAGGCTCAGCAGGTGTATAAAATGCTGAGCGGCGTAAAGTACCATCTTTCGACATATATGATACCCGAGCACCGTTCTGCGGTCATTAAAAAGATACGTCAGCACCTTAAAGATATTGCGGATAACGTGACCGATGAGAAGCTGACGGTAGTTTCCACATCGCTTGTTGAAGCAGGCGTTGACTTCGATTTTCAGACAGTTTTCCGTGAGCTTGCAGGGCTTGACAGCATTTTGCAGGCAGGCGGACGATGCAACCGTGAGGGCAGCCGCTCCGATGGCTGCGTTTATATTTTTGATGCAGATGACACACCCCATAAAAATGATGGTGATTTTGACACACGCAGGAATATAACTAAAAAACTGCTTGAAAAATTTAACGACATTACAGCACCTGAGTGTATAGAAACTTATTTTTCAAGGCTTTTTGAAGATTATGATGAGCTGATCCAAAAGAACAGCATTGATGAATGCAGCACCGGTAAGAACTTTATGTCAATACCTTTCCGAAAATATGCCGAAAGTTTTCAGCTGATAAATGATGATGACAGCATTGCGGTAGTGGTCGAGTATGACGAAAATGCTTCCGAGCTTATCGGCAGACTGAGAGCGGGCGATATGAAGGTCAAGCGTAAGCTACAGCGCTACAGTGTTCCTGTGAAAAAATTTTATTTTAATGAGCTGATGAAAAGCGGACTTATAAGCGAGTGCAATGGCGTGTGCCTGCTTGCAAACAAAAACTATTATACTGATGAAATGGGTCTTGACATAAATACTGATCTGGACGCAAAGTATATTAAAAGTTAAACAGAGACCCTGCGGACTACGCAGCAGCCCGCAGGGTCTCCTCTCTACCGTTTGTGTGATAGAATACTTATACATTTCTACTCACTGCACAAAGTACAGACTATCTATGTTTATTATAATACAAATGTCTAAAAAAAGCAATGTAAATTTATGTAAATTTACTATTGAATTTTGCGTATTGCTGTTATACAATGTAATCAAGGCCAGCAACTTGATAAAATACTTATACGAGCTTAAAGCGAAAAGGAGTGATTTAATTGAGTTTCGGAATCAAAATAATAGTTGAAGGCGATTATGCCTGCTTTACCGATCCTGCTTCAAAGGTAGAGAGAGTGAGCTACAAAGTTCCCACGCCCGGAGCAGTGGAGGGTATTCTTAAATGCGTTTATTGGAAGCCTGCAATACGCTATGTGGTTGACGAATTGGTCGTGTTCAACCCCATAACATATGTAAATGTCCGCAGGAATGAGCTGAAAGAGAAGGTATCCTATCAGGCGGTAAAGCAGCAGATGAACGGCAGGGGAGACCCGATAATGTATGCCTCCGAACAGAGGACGCAAAGGTCGGCGATGGTGCTGAGAAACGTGAAATACGGCATATCGGCACATTTTGAGCTGACAGGACTTAAATCCGACCATGCGGACGAGGGGGAGGAGAAACATTACAATATTCTCCTGCGCAGGCTGAGGAACGGTCAGTGCTTCAGGCAGCCGGTGCTTGGCAACAGGGAGTTTTCTGTCAGAAAGATAGAGCTTGTTGACAGCTTCGACTATTCTCAGGTATCGGACGAGCTTATGGGTGATGAGGATCTGGGCATCATGCTCTATAAGATGAATTTCAGGGACGGCGGCAAGCCGCTGAACGGTAACTGGGACAAGCCTGTTTTCAGTGATGCGGCTGATGCGGTTTACTATCACCCTCATATTGTGAATGGTGTTATTGATGTGAAGAAGTACAGGGAGGAGGGGCTTAAATGCTGATAAGGTCACTGTGCGATTATTACGATATTCAATCTGCACGTGGCGAAGCTGCCTCGGACATTATGTCCGAGCAGCCCGTCCACTGGATGGTAATGCTTACTCCCGACGGCAGGGTGGCCGATATTATAGATAAGCGTATTGAAGAATCCGTTCCTCAGAAGAACGGCAAGGTCAAAATTGTTAAAAAGCCTATTGTGGTTTCTCTGCCCAAAAGGACACAGAAAACGGGAATTGACGCAAATATTATCGAGCACAGACCGCTGTATATTTTCGGACTTAATTATGATGCAAAAATCGGTCTTACGCCCGATGACAAGACCGGTAAGGCAAGAAAATCCCATGAAGCATTTGTAAAGAAAAATCTTGAGTTTTTTGACGGCATTGACTCGGAGATCGCAAGAGCATATGTTAATTTTATAAAGAACTGGGTCCCCGAGAATGAAACGGAAAATGAGCAGCTGAAAAAGCTGGGCAAGGAATATCAGGGAAGCTACTATATTTTTGCTCTTGACGGCAGTCCTGAATGTAAGCTCCATAAAGATAAAGCTGTGCTTGCCAAGTATGAAGAGATTATGGCAAAGGCTGCGGCAGAGGCTGCTGAAAGCGATGACGGTATTATGATGTGCCCCATAGAAGGTGAGAGGCTTCGTGCCGCAAGAATACACGACAAAATAAAGGGCATAAAGGGAGGCAACTCCGTAGGTGCAGTGCTTGTAAATTTCAACAGCTCAGCGTTTGAGTCATACGGCAAGAGCCAGTCAATGAACAGCGGCATTTCCGAAAAGGCGATGAAAAAATACACATCGTCTCTCAATAAGCTGCTTGCCGACCCCATGCACCATATATATTCCGATGATATGACAGTCGTTTTCTTTGCGATGAAGCATGATGATAAGGCTGAATGCGATTTGTTTAGCGACTACTTGAACAGCAGTAATGCAGTTACCGAAGATTCGACAAAAGCCGATGTCAAGGCAGTGTCGGAAAATATTTATCATAAGGGACAGACGGGAAATGCTCAGGCTCTTGACGACGATGTTGATAACGGAGTTGACTTTTTTGTTGCAGGCTTCACGCCAAACGGCTCACGCATCTGCCAGAAGTTTATGGTAAGGAACAAATTCGGAAAAATAATCGACAACGTAAAGCAGCATCAGCAGGATATGGCTATTTGCGGTTCAAACGGTGAGATACCCTTGTGGAGAATAAACAAGGAGCTTGTCTCTCCCAATTCGGCGAATGCAATATCGCCCGCATTGCAGTCAGATATATTTCAGGCAATTCTTAACGGAACAAATTACCCATATACTCTGCTTGAAACTGTTGTGCGCAGGGTTTGCACCGACAGTGATACCGATAGCAATAATAAAATAAAAATAAATGAAGTCCGTGCAGGGCTTATCAAGGCATTTATAAACAGAAAAGCAAGACTTAACGGAGATAAGGAGGAAATCACCATGTCACTTGATAAAGAAAACAAAAATCCCGCATATCTTTGCGGCAGGCTTTTTGCCGTGCTTGAAAAGATACAGCTTGAAGCCACAGATGTAAAGCTCAACCGTACTATCAAGGACGCATATTTTTCATCGGCATCATCAAGACCTGCGCTTATAATGCCAAGGCTTATTGACCTTTCCAACTATCATTTGAGAAAGCTCAAGGAGGGAAGAGCAATAGACTTTTCAAAACTCATCAACGAGATAATGGGAAAAATCAAAGATAGTTTGCCGACAAATCTTTCGATTATGGAAAAGGGGAAGTTTCAGTTAGGATATTTTCAGCAGAATAAAGATTTTTTCGCTGAACAAAACAAAAATGAAGAACCCGAAACAGTAAATGAATAATAAAGGAGAATGAAAACTATGGAAGCTATCAAGAACCGCTATGAATTTGTAATGTATTTTGACGTAGAAAACGGCAACCCAAACGGCGACCCCGATGCGGGCAATACACCCAGGATCGATCCCGAAACCAATTTAGGCATCGTTACCGATGTTTGCATCAAAAGGAAGATAAGAAACTTTGTGGAGCTTACCATGAACGGTAAGGAAGGCTACAACATTCTTATCAAGGGTGACCGTTCCCTCAACTCCAAATTCACCGAAGCTTATGAAAAGCTTGGAATGCCTACAGGCAAGAACGCCGATAAGCCTGCCGATGCCGAAAAGAGGGCGCAGGAATATATCTGCAAGAATTACTATGATGTCAGAACATTCGGCGCAGTAATGAGCACAGGCGATGACCTCTGCGGAATAGTAAGGGGACCTGTTCAGATAAACTTTGCCCGCAGTATAGATCCCGTGCTTATTCAGGATATTGCCATTACAAGACAGGCAAAGACGACTGAAGAGCGACAGAATATGTCAGGCAATTCTGAGATCGGCAGGAAGAGCATAATCCCATATGCTCTCTACCGTGCCGAGGGTTATGTTTCCGCAATGCTGGCGCAGAATGTCACACAGTTCAGCGAGGAGGATCTGGAGCTGCTCTGGACTGCCATTATCAATATGTTTGAAAACGACAGAAGTTCCGCAAGAGGAAAAATGTGCCTGAGAAAGCTTTATGTTTTCAAGCATGAAAGCGCTCTCGGCAATGCCCCTGCAGCTGTCCTTTTTGATAAGATAACCGCAGAAAGCAAGTGCGACGGAGCACCCAGAAAGTTTTCCGACTATGAGATAAGTGTTGACAGAACAATGCCCGCAGGCGTTGAGCTTATCGAGAAGATATGAGCGAAGAGCAGACCATAAACATCAGGGCAATACAGCATTATATGTATTGCCCGAGAAGGTTTGCTCTGCTTGAGCTTAACTGCGACTGGGCTGAAAATGCCTTTGTGGTAAAAGCAAACCTTATGCACGAAAACGTCCACGGCGGAGACCATAAGTTTTCCAATGACAGAATGCTTGTAAGAAGCTCTGTTGCGGTGTATAACGATGAGTACGATATTTTCGGCGTTACGGACTGCATGGAGTTTGTGAAAAGCAGGAACGGAGTGAGCATTGACGGAAGTGATGACAAGTACAAGGTGCGCATAGTGGAATACAAGCCGAAGCCGCCTAAGGGAGCGGATTTTCATGACAGTGATGCCATACAGGTATTTGCTCAGAAGATATGCGCCGACAGTATGTGGAAATGCGACAGCGAAGCATATATCTATTACTTCGAAACAAGACGGCGTGTAAAGCTTCCATTTGATACGGAGTATGAAAAGTGGGATAAAATGCTTAAAGAATATCTTTTGGGAATGAAAAAGATACTTGCTGACGGCGTTATTCCCCAAAAGGCAAGAGGCGTAAAATGTTCGGGCTGTTCGCTGTACGATGTGTGCTTCCCGAAAACGGTGCACTATAATGTCCGAGATGAAATAATGAGCGGGATAAAGGGGGAGATGTCATAAGAAAGCTGCTTAATTCACTGTACGTGCTTGATGAAACGGCATATCTTTCACTTGATGGCGAGAATATCGTCTGCCGTACAGATGAAAGTGAAAAATTCAGGATACCTTTTTCAAATGTTGAGGATATCTATTGCTTCAGCTACCGTGGCTGTTCTCCTGCACTTATGGGCAAGTGTGTGGAATATAAGATACCGCTGAATTTCATCTCTCCGCAGGGTGAGTTCCTTGCAAGAGTAGAGGGCGAGGTCAAGGGCAATGTCTATCTGCGCAAGGCCCAGTTTGATATGTTTGCCGACCCGCCTGCACTGCTTATGCAGAACACAGTGGCAGCAAAGCTTGCAAATACCCGATATGTCATAAAGCGTTCGCTTAGGGATAATCCTCAGATAGACGATGACGGCGCAGTATCACGTTGTATTGCATATCTTGAAAGCAGCATCGACAGCGCATATGAAACCGATGACAGAGATGCTCTTATGGGCATAGAGGGCAGTGCTGCCAAAGCATATTTTGATATCTTTGACAGGCTGATACTCAGGCAGAAGGAAGATTTTATTATGACTTCCAGAACAAAGCGTCCGCCTCTTGACAGGGTAAATGCAATGCTGTCGTATCTTTATACCATAGCGACCTGTACATGCGCATCAGCATTGGCAGCGGTGGGACTTGACAGCTATGCGGGATTTTATCATGCTCTTCGTCCCGGACGCAACAGCCTTGCCTGTGATATGGTCGAGGAGATAAGATGTATAATCGAACGCCTGGTGCTGACAATGATAAATCTCAAAATGGTAAATGCAGATGATTTTGAAGTACAGCCCGGTGGAGCGGTCTATCTCAGTAAGGACGGCAAACGCAAGGTCATAACCCAGTGGCAGGAAAAGAAGCGCACCGTGATAGTTCACACATATCTAAAGGAAAAGATACCCGTGGGACTTATTCCCTATGCACAGAGCACTTTGCTCGCAAAGTATATACGAGGCGAGATAGATGAGTATCCGTGCTTTCTGATGAAATGAGGCGGTCATAATGATGACACTTGTGTGCTATGATGTCTGCACCGAGGACAGAGGCGGAAAAGCAAGGCTCCGCAAGGTGGCAAAGGAATGCCGGAACTATGGGCAGCGTGTCCAGAATTCAGTTTTTGAGATCGACGTGGACTATGGCACTTTCCTTAAAGTCAAGGATAAACTCTTGAAGATAATCGACGAAAATAAAGACAGCCTGCGGATATACTATCTTGGCAACAACTGGGAGCGCCACATTGAGCATTTCGGCATCAAGGAGACATATAATCCCGAGGGTGTCCTGATAGTTTAGCGAACCATCAATGTTCTGAAATTTCCGTGCACTTCGCAGAAAAAACACTGTGTAAATGCCAATATACAGCAAATAATTGATTGACATCTTTTGAACAGAGACACAATAGTCCCCCATGTAGTGCGTGTGACCCTTTTTATGTCTATATGTAGGGTCACACCCTCACGGGTGTGTGAGTTGAAATTTGAACTGGTTGACAGTGGTACAGTTCTTTGTACGTCACACCCTCACGGGTGTGTGAGTTGAAATATCGTAAAGGACTTCAACGGGCTGCATGAACCAGGTCACACCCTCACGGGTGTGTGAGTTGAAATCTCTGGCAGGCATGAGGGGGGCAACCTCTGAGACGTCACACCCTCACGGGTGTGTGAGTTGAAATATTGGTTATTGTACTGTTGTTATTTCCGCTGTGTCACACCCTCACGGGTGTGTGAGTTGAAATACAGTCTCTACAGCTGAAACCGCAACCGAATTGACCGTCACACCCTCACGGGTGTGTGAGTTGAAATGCCACTGTTAATTAAATCATTGATTGCTGTTTCTGTCACACCCTCACGGGTGTGTGAGTTGAAATACGAACGCCGACGATAGGGATAATCGCCGTAAGCAGTCACACCCTCACGGGTGTGTGAGTTGAAATTTTGCCGTTCGCAAAGTTGTGTGTTTTGGTTTGCCGTCACACCCTCACGGGTGTGTGAGTTGAAATCATATACGTATATTTCAATATATATAGATATTATTAATTGCGATGCTTTCCAGATACCTTTAAAATGGCTATAATGCGTGATTTACAGACTTAAAGTGTGTTCTTCACGCAGAAGCAAATATACTAATATTAACATATAATGTATTGTTTCACCACCTTTTAACGCCATTTCACACCGTCTTGACACACTTTTAAACACACTTTTTTTCGTATGCCTATTGACACACCTCTACTTTAATGATACAATATACTTATCGAGGTGATGAATATGATTAACGGAACAATTCGAAAAGAGGGCAATATTTTTATCGGACAAATAGCCATTGGAAAATACGAAAGCGGACGTATTAAATATAAACGCTTCAAAGGCAAAAAGAAGGCTGATGTCGTAAAAAGAATGGAAGAGTTTCAAATTATATTACAGCAGAAAAGTCCAGAAGTTGTTGGAAATTATTTAGACCAATGTTTGCTTCAGTGGGCAAAAAACGTAAAAAAAATAGAAGTTAAGCCTACATCATATAATAGCATTATATATATTATTAAAAAAAATATCAACCCCGCCATTGGTCATTACACCATTGAAGCTCTAACTCCAAGCCTCATTCAAACGGAACTTATAAACAGATTATTCGAAGAGGGAAAATCGTTATCCACTATAAAAAAAGTATATATTTATTTAAAGGCTGGTCTCAAATATTATCTTCCTAAAGGAATGCCCAATCCTTGTGATGATGTTTCTCTTCCATCAAAAGATAAATTTAAACGAAAAACAATTAGATTTTTCAATGACAATGAAATTGCTCTGTTTAAAGAAGCTGCCCCAAAATACAAATACGGGAAAGCGCTCATATTTGCCATGTACACAGGACTTCGTGCAGGCGAATTGATCGGATTAAAATGGAAGAACGTTGACTGGTATAAAAAAAGAATATTTGTAGCATCTAATGTTGTAACGATATATAAATATAACGAAGATGCTGATGATGAAGAGCAGCCTGGTAAATATACTATATTAGAACAAGATTCTGCTAAATCCCGAGATAGATACGTTGATCTTAGTAAGACAGCGATTTCTATTCTTACCGAACTCAAAGCCCAATATTACAATGGCGAGGATAGCTTTGTTATTTCGCCCGAAAACAAACCTTTAGCTGTGCATAATCTTTTTAATAATTATCTTCATATTTGTGCAAGAGCTGGGATTGAGAATCCACAAGGCTTACACACACTTCGCCATACATTTGCATCAATGCTTTTCCGTAAAAGGGTAGATGCAAAAACTGTAAGCGAACTACTTGGTCATTCAAACGTAGCTTTTACTTTAAACACGTACATTCATTTAATCGAAGACCAAAAAAGCGATGCAGTAAATTTAATAGATGACTTGTAAAATGATACTGAAATTTATTTCAATATCTACGGGCGAAAAAAATAGGGTAGTAGATTTTATCTACTACCCTTATAATATTTAGATGGGCGGCGTATCCATCATCTCAGGTTCCTATTCAGGAGTGTCGGGAGCCTTTCCGACCTTAAATATCGTCAGATCCATTTATACTTAGGCTTGTCCTCTCCAAACGCCTTCCAACGGATCGTGTCATCGAGTACGATGCCGACAGCACTCAAAAAGTACCACAACACCGAACTGCCGACCGATATCTGTCCCAGAAAATTCAGTGGATATTGTGAATAATCCCAAACGTCCCAGCCAAGCCCAATGTTGACAACGCAGCCTGTGATAAATTCCAGTGTTGTGATTATAGCACAGCCAATAGCCATTTGCAACACCATCGGTGTATTCCAGTCCAAGACTTCGTTTATTAGTCCGAGAGCTATGAAACATATACCCCCGAGTATAAACATTGTCCAATGCGACCATCCTCGCCATATGTGTTCAAGCGAAACATATATTGTTCCGCCGATAAAAAACAGCACCAGATATTTTGTGAAAAGTTTAATCATAGCTGATCTCTATCGCATCTATCTCGGCGGTAGTGCTACAAGCCTTGATTTGCAGCTCGAAACTTTGCTGAGCTGAAACCTTTGGAGCAACATAAGCAGCGATAGAAAGCGACAGCATAAGGAGAGCCTGATAAGTCCATTCAGTGCATTCGTCTCCGGTCGAGTTCCACTTCAGCGGATATTCAATGCCCGCATTTGTGGCTCTCTCATAGCTCGCAAGATTGCTGTTCAGGAGTGACTGCTTTTCCTCGGTGCAGCTGTAATACTTGCCGTCGCTGTACAGATACGGATGACTTGCCAGCCATTCAGATAACATTTTTTTAGACTGTGCAATTTTATCTTCCTTGATACCATCAAGCTCTTCCTTAGTAATCTTACCCTTTTTAACATCAATAAGCTTGCCGTCCTTGATTATAAGATCAAAATTAGGAGCATAGGATACTATTTTCTTACCAAGTTCTGAATCATCTGGAATAACCCAATCGGCATCTCCGAGCCAGTCTGTATCTGGGTGTTCCATATTGATAATAAACCATTTGTTTTTATATACTATCATTTGAGAATTACCCCCCATCTGTTGCTACTCTTGGCTTGTTCCATAAGCCAGTTCCTTTCTATCTATAAAAATAAGTACGTTAATCAAATATCGTAATAGTTAATTGCCATAGTGTTCGATAATCGAGCCAACGATACATTCTCCAATTCTCGCATATCCGTCATCACAGCAATGCAGCTGGTCTCCATTGTAAGGATATGGTGCAGAATCAGTGTATTCTTCCAACACCACTTCCCCGTCTCGGATTTGATAATATGATTGTCCTTTGACGTACTTAATTCTTGTGTTACTTGTAGGATTTCCAGAGGCATCTAACTCATATGGACTATACTGACTATTGACGGCATTTGCATTTGCCCCAAAAATATCCCACGTAAATTTGTTGATCCCAGAATTATGCCAAAGGTCGCAAACGGGGATATTATTATGATTGCATACTGCAATGATTGTATTGCCAAGTGTTTCCATAGTTCTACCCGTTCCGGCAGGATACTCACCATATCCATCAACATCATTATACAGATACTTTCCGGCACAATGTGGAGTGGCGTATAAGATTTTGCATTTAAGATTGTTAGCATCCTTTAACGTGTCATATATCCTGTTTATGGTGTATTGTATAATACCTGCAATAGTATCTTGCCCTGTGCCATCGGGACTGTAGCAATCGCCAACCACCCCATCCGGCTTACCCCTGTTATTATAAGCAGGTAAAACAATTATCAGGTCTTTGTTGGATACATCGTCTGTGGACAGCGGGTTTAACGTTCCGCCATCGCCATCAACCATTGCCACTGCACCCACTCCGCCCTTTGCATGGGTAGTAACAGTTATTCCCAACATATCAGTTAGTTTTGTTTGCCATTTACCAGCAGCTGTAATACTATCTCCGATAACAATCGCATTTTTGCCGTCCCAATTTGACGACACGGGTTCTATATTACTAATACGTTTAGCAACATTACATATTGCTTTATTGGTTATATCTGCACTGTCATAATGGTCAAATCCGAATAACGATGTAAAGTTCATCAAATCTGTGTTGTCAGATTTGTCAGAATATAAATCTGTCACATCTACAACCACAAACGGATTGGGCTGTATTGTGTATGGCACGTTGGTGTTTGTTATAATGCCCATCTGTAGCACATTTGCTGTGGACTGTGCTACAGATGTCCTAAAAATGAATGAACGGCAACGATATCCATAATCATCGTTTTTTGATGTCAGATTACCTTGTACGGCTGTTACTGTTCCTAAATTTGTGGTACTGCCTGTAAACGCATACACAGCAGGAGAGTTCTTAGTATAGCTGTCAGCTTTAAATTTATATGCCACATAGTAATATTTTACCTTGTCAGACGGTTCTATATTTACATAAACATTATATCTTCCATAGCTAACAGCTGGCGTAATTGTTATGGTACCATCGTCATTTTCAACTTTAGTTGCTTCTTGTGTTGATGTTTTTATTACATTTTCGCTTCGAGCCAAATTGATGCCCAGCTGATTGGCTTTTTTTAAATCTAAATTAGAATTTGCTTCATTGATTTTTTGACTGCTCCAAACCTTATTGGAATTAACAGAAGTATCATCAATTAACGCACCGACCGCCTCTGTATACTGAGCACCAACCTTCTCTGCTTTTATGATAAATGTTAAACAAACAGAGGGTGGCTGGACAGTGTCTGAGTTGCCATAAATTGAATTTGATTTTGAAGCATCAAATGTTATTAAACCAGAATTTGTTGGTGGGTCGTTCGCTAAATTTTGCCGACCTGTACTTTCATATGATGCAAATGCGCCCGATAGTCCAGCTTTTGCATTTGTATCGTGATAAAATGTACCAGTAATGTTCGGAAGTCCAGCGTCTTTACTTGCACCTAAATTACCATTAGCACCCTGAATAAATCTATTTCTCAAATCAGGGAGCTTAAACTTCGTAGTATCTGTAGCTGTGCCGAACTTGTTGCCAATAACAATATATAAATCAGCGTAGTCAGTCTTTGATATCTCCGAGCCATCACAAAGCAAGAAACCTATAGGGAGAGTAGTGGAGGCATAACTGATAATTGTACCAATAGGCACAGAATATGAAGCGTTTTCGATAGTTATATTATTTGCGACTTTCTGGTCGCCTTGATATATTGACATATTGTTTCACTCTCCTTTTTTTATGATTCTGCCCAATCATATATTGATTGAATAGAAAAACTAAGATTATAATGAGCTGTAGAAGTTGTGACTGTAATTGTTGTTCCGTTTATAATGATACTGGAAATGTGAGATGATTTATAATCAATAGATATGTAATAACTACCATCATATTGTCCAATACTGCCTTCAGCACAATGAGCGACATTGCCATTACCTACTATATAACATTTAAAATGATATATGCCGTGGGTCAGTCCTAAAGAGGATATATCTAATGTAAAGGTTGTCATTCCTGAAGATGTCGGAGCGTTTTTATATAATATTCCAGTATTTTTCAAAACAACAGTATCATTTATCTTCTTCACAGACCAAGACTTTTTTTCAGATGTAGTAGAACTATCGTCGATTACTAAATCACTGAGTGACACTTCACCATCTTTATCATCAGTAATCACATAAGTAGTATCTGGGTCTTTATTCTCAATAGCATCAAACTCTTCCTTAGTACCATTCCAGAGATTACCGCTTGCTATTTGTTTACCTTTATAAAGGACTTCACCTTCATCGGACTCCGTAAATTTATCAAGAACAATCTTATTATCGTGAGTATGTGCAGAGGTTACTGCTTCGTCCCAGCTCTCAACCTTCTCTTCGCTGATTTTATCGAGAACTGCTTTATTGGTGAAAATAGGGATTTCAGTATCTTCAGGCAGCGCACCAATTTCTTCGCAACTGTACTGCGGCTTTTGAGGGCTTTTTGCCCAAGCAGGAACAGTAGGATCAGTTTCAGTGTACTCAGTCAGATAGCCTGCATCATTAGTAAACGCAGAAACTACACTTGGAACCGTAGGAAGTTCTGTCTTATTAGCTTTCTCCGCTAATTTTGTATCAACCTCAGACTTCTTGTAATAATCTGACAAATCGACCTGAGTAGTGCCAAGCTCTGCCCAAGCGCTGTTTATATACATATACTGCATATAAGCATTAGCATCTTCCTGCTTAATCAGATAAATAACACTTGTATCAATATCTTCTGTAGGAAGCTGGTCAACTATCTGAGAAGTAAGCTTATTGATATTAGAAATCAGCATATTAACTTCCGTCTGAGTATAAACGTCAGCCTTATTATAATAATGAATAAGATTATCTACAGTATTCTTAATATATCCTGCGTCATTAGTAAACTCTGATACATTTACGGGTACGACAGGAATATCAGCTATATTTGCTTTTGTAGCAAGTTCTGTAATAACTTCGTCTTTAGTGTAATAATTATCTACATCAAGAGCAGAGCCGTCTTTGACGACAAAAGATTTTACACCGTCTTTATCAGTAATAGATACAGTGTGTCTGCCTGTAGCTTCTGTAATAGTAACAGTAGGAGAGATACCATCTACACCATTGGCACCGTCGATACCGTCCTTGCCGTCTTTACCTGCGGTGCCTGTATAACCACGTTCGCCTCTTATCGTTGTTATTAGACCCGCATCGACAACAGAACCGTCAGAAAAAGTGCCTATTAAATGATTAGTTGGGGTAATTTCTAATCCTACAATAGAAATACCATTTGCGCCATCTTTACCGTCCGCAGGAATTGGAAATGTCATAGTCTGAGAAGTTCCGTCTGTAAAGTTGAAAATCAAACTTGTGCCTTGGATTTCAGTGGACTTAACTCCGCTTAAAATGCCATTGATTCTCTTAGAGAGTACGCCATAAGTTACTATATCCATAGTGTCACCTTCCTTTCTTGTTGTTAATTATCATATCTCTACCCAGCCCGAACTCGAAAGCATATAAACAGCAAGCCCAGTGCTGTCGATTACCTGCGCTACTGAACCGATTGCAGGGCGGTTTTTAAAGTTTACATCGTCAGCAAACTTACCCTTTGCGTCGGACGTGGTTGTAGGGAGATCGGCTATTTCGGTTTTGTCGGTCAAGACATACTCGCTAATGGGGGTATTATAATCATTGCCGTATTTACTTTTTATACCAGCCATATTATCAATCCTTTCTATAAAATAAGACTGCTATACAATAAGTACAGCAGTCTTGTATATTAGTTAATCACTCACTTAAACACATTCGGTACAAGCTGACCAAGAATAAACGACACTAATCCTGTAGCTATGGCAGTAACAATAAACTTCCACGCTGTATCGAAAGCTTTAGCTTTGGACTGTGTAGGCACATTTTTTAGTTCAGCAATATCAGACTTCATCTCGCCTTGCTCAGTACGAACCTCTTGTATATCGTTTTTAACAGTAAGTATTCCCTCAGAAAGTGTACGGATATTGGAGTTTATTTCGTAAAGAGCGGTATTCTTTTCTTTAAGGTCTCGAATATCAGCCTCCGCTTCGTCCAGACGATGCGAGTTGCTCTTGCTTCTCTCATCAACCTGAGTAAGTGCTGTGAGATAATTCTCATTAAATTCAACAGACATAACCCACCTCATTCCGAGATTTCAGGCTTATAGTCCGTGATCTCCAGTATGTCGTTCATGTTCTTGACTGCATTTTCAATGGCAGCCTCTATTGCATCTGCCGAGAACTTCAGATTATGTTCCTCTGCGATCGCAGTGAGCTTCTCAATTACCCACTTCTTCTTATCCTTGCCAAGATTTGTTCCATTGAAGAGCATTTCCGCAGCCTTTACAAATACGATCGCATACTCATTAAGAGTGTTCCACTGTTCATTGTTCAGCTTAGTCTTGATCCAAGGTATTACAATAACAGTAATAATTGTGCCGAGCAGGGCAATAACCAGCTCAATGATAGTTGTAATGTCGATTGTCATAATAAAACTTCCTTTCTGTTACATCTTGAAATAATCACGGAAAGACTTGTATCCAAGCTTCGTGATACTGGGCGCTCCACGTTTGGTTTCGTCGCCATACCACTGAGAAGCCTTGGGTCTCGTATCCACATGGATAGCTCGACTGTTGATATACCCTATACCGTATATTCCACCCATCTCTTCCAGCGTTACGCATACGGTCTTAGCGTCGATTATCTTTTTGTTTTTGTCATAGCAGACAATATCCGCCGCTCTTCCGAGAACATGATATCCCGACCCATTGCCACCGACCGCTTTGTCATGCTCCGCAGTCCTGTAACCACTGTTGACTATAATCATCGAGCAGTCCAGTTTGGCATACAGAGCCTCCAGAATTTCAATCAGTTTGTTATGTATCTTGACTTTATCCGAATAGACCTTATTGCCGAATTTACTGATAAACTCCTTGACCTTGAAATGGTCAGAAATCTTGGTTTCGCCATAAGTCTTTAGCGGATAAGTCGTTATCACATTCTTAAATGTCGGCACTTTAAATGTGATATTATCGGGAACAACATACTTTGACGATTTAACCGTCTCAGTTTTTGTAGCTGTACCCTTACCGGTATAATCCTTATAACAGTAATCCATATCGGTCTTAGAGGAGAAACCACTCGGTCGTCCGACCCAAGAATACTGGTGCATAGTATACTTACCCTTGTAGCTTGTCTTTTTCAGAGGATTGCCATTGGCATCTCTTACATGAGCTACCCAAGTGTCATAGTTCTCTTTAACCCTGTCATCGAAAAATGTGTTCAGGTAACTTACACTGTTATAGTTGCCAACCTTGTACCCAGCCTGTCCGATAGTGTCCATAAATTCTACAGCCATATCAGACACAAGCTTTTTAGTAGGCGTTATACCATATGTTCGCTTTACGTAGTTGTAGCTGCCGTTCTCCCAGTCGAAAAACACAGGATAATTTATGCTCTTTCTGTAGGGCGATATCGTCTTGAGACAGAACTCTGCCTCCTTTTTCGCATCAGCCACACTTCCTGCATAGCTAAACCAGTATATCCCGATATCGAGTCCGCATTTTATAGCATTTTCAATGTAGGTCTTAAACATCGGGTCAACCGTGTTAAAGCCAAATCCAGCTCTGATAATCACAAAGTTAACCTCGGTTTTCTTAACTCTGTTCCAGTCAATGTTTCCATTGTGTTTAGAGATATCTGCACCTTTTGCAATCAATTCCATGTAATCACCGCCTGTCATATTCGTCTAAAATATCTTCCACCGACATATCATCGGTGTCATATCGGTTTGAATAGTTTATCTCTTCCGGCTCTTCATCTGTAATTGCTTTGTCCATCTCATCTGTTGGAATGCCCCACTTGCTGCCGGTATAGGCTCTCACGCCGTTAAGCCCCGCATAAAATACAAAGGACACTGCGGAAGTTCCCCACAGTGTCTCAATGATCGTTATGCTAAGTGTTTCTACGGCGTTCTTGTCGAACCACGCCAGAACGTATGAAGCCAACGTGAAGAATAGGCTAACGCAAATACAGCCTATAAGCCATTTCTTAGAAAATTCCATCTTACGCTTTTTCATTATATACTCACCTTCACCGCAAACTATCAACAATAGACAACTCGTTGATAATGTTGATGTCTTCATCAAAAAACATTGATATTTCATTTATCATCTGATAGTTATTTGCAGACATGATATAGAACCTATAAGTCGTGTAGGCAGTGTTATTATTAACTTCAAATATTTTACTGAATACTTCTATAAGATTTTCAGAGAAAACATAATTACCCAAATCAGTATAGGAAGAACCGTCATTGGAGCCTTGCAGAGTAAAGGCTTTTACGCAATCGTCATATTGTGTATGAGCCTTATACATAACAAAGCTTTTCAACGTTTTTGCTGTTGGAAATTGTATTTGCAGCCATGTGGGAGTAGTCTTAGTGTTTGCCAACCAGTAACTACTTGTATCCGTTGAGCCGTCAAAAGCATAATACGGATTGCAGCCTGAACGATAACTATCTGCTGAGGCTGTTATATCGCCATCGTCAGTTGTTATTGTGTCAGCTGTCATACTCATAAAACCATCGGAATATACTCGTGAAATTCCAACATAGTAAGATGTTGATTTAATGACTACTTTTGCTTTAGAAATAGACAAAGCAAGGTCTGCCAAATCTATGACTACGGTATTGTTAGTTATAGCGCTATAAGTACCTTTTAACTCATCGTTTATGTATAATTCAAAGGCAGGGACGGTATCATATAGTGTCTTATATTCCACAATATATTTTGATGTGGAAGTTATATTTGCAGTGAAAGAGACAGTTGATTTTTCAACTGTAGCAGATGGTTTATCCCCACTGTCACTATCATCAATATCATCCGCATTGCCATTAACATACCTATATACGTCCCTGTTGTAGTTCTGAGTAATTTCATCAGCAGTTAGCACCTTATCATAAATAGCAGCCCTGTAGTAATAGCTCTGACCGCCAGCGTGTTCATTCTTTCCTCCTGCTTTAACGCCAAGACACGGGAATAAAGTATTTGTTATCTTATTTGTACAGCTTGCTTCAGATAAATAAATTCCATTTATATAGGACTTCAGCGAGCTACCGTCAAATGTCATTGCCACATAGACAATTTCACCTTTAGTATAGGTCGAAGACATATTTTTCCAACCGCCTGAGTATGCCTGAAGCGTAATTTTTGTAGAGTTTTCCGCTGTAATACCGAACCCGCCGTAATTGTCACTTGCATAGGTATTGATTATATCGCTCTGGTAACTATCCAAAGAAACAATCTTCACCACAGCTTCTACGGTAAAACTGCTGTAAGTTGACATATCTATCGGCAAGACAATACCGCCACTGGCTACGGCTGGCTTAATGTAGTAATCTATATCAATGTAGTCCTTGGCTTCAGTGTCTCCCATAGAAACTCGATAGGCACTCTTTTCATGCACCAAATCAGTCCACGATGCACCATCGGAAACGTGTCCGTAAGGCGTGTTCCATCTGCCGTCAAAAAAGGCATTTGCCCCCGATACATAACCCAGTTTTTCAGGGGTAACTTTGCTTGAACTGCCTCCACTGTTTACATATCCTCTTCGTGTAATAAAACAATCCATGTTATCCCACCTTTACGCTAATGTCCAGTTTTTATTAGTAGCTATAGCTTTTTGTTCATCTGTAAGCTTTGCAAGGTTTGTACTGCCAAGAGTAAGTGTCTTTGCCGTTTCATCGGTCAGATTCTTCAGGTTGTTAAACATAGCAACCATGCTTTCTACCGTAAGATTAGAGGATACGTTAAGGCGAAGACTCATGTTCCAGTCCGTGCCAACCTGAACGTCTTCAAGAGCTGTGCAGTTATAAAATACATAATAAGAATTATTTGTAGATGTCAAGCTTGAATTAGTTGCAGTTGTAATACTTGAGGGTAAATATACTTTCTTTAAGACCTTACAGTCATAAAAAACTTGCACACCTATTGTAGTTACGCCTTCTGCCAAAGTGACTTCCTCCAGCTTTGAACATCCTTTAAATACTTCATTTCCCATACTAAGTGTATCAAGATAACCTGTTACATTCACTTTTACAAGAGAAGTGCAGCTATAAAAAGTTCCTGTTGAAATTTTAGGCACTTCCAATTCTGCTGGAAGTGAACTGCAACTTTGGAAAATATTAGTTCCAAGAGTAGTAGCGTGAGTAAGTATTTTTTTTACTAACTCTCCAGACGTAATGTTTTTATTATCGCTAAAGCAATAACCTCCAAGAGAGTAAAACGCATTATCGTCAATAGTTAAATTACTTAATGCCCCACTTTGTCTAAAAGCGTATATATCAATTTTAGTTACACTACTTGGAATGTTTAAAGTTGTTAGAGAGGTACATCCCGAAAAAGCATAATCGCCGATTTCTTGCACCGTGTTAGGAATAGTAAAAGAAGATAATTTTGTACACGAATTAAACGCTCCATACGCTATTTTTTGAACCTGTTGTTTATCCTCTGGTATGTCAAAGATAAATTCTTCCAATGCAGTGCAATTCTGAAAAGCATTTTGTCCAAAATGATATAATGTTTCACTGCTGGATTTTGTAGCTCCAGTCAAAGTTACTTTCTTTAAGTTCGTACAATTACCGAACATACCAAACCAGCATTTTGGAATTACTATCTCTGTAATTGTGGTGGTATAATCAAACACATAACTACTTAAAGAGCCGGCATGATTGAGTATATTTGTCACATCTTCATTAGTAACACTTGTTCGGGAAAAACAACTTGAACCTAACGACATCTTCGTTCCTTCTGCAAGTGTGATATTAGAAACGCCAGAATAATTAAAAGCACTATCACCTATAGATGTAACACTTGCAGGGATATAAACCGTAGATAGAGCAGCTGTATTATAAAAACAATTACTCGGTATGCTTGGCATACCATCCGGTATATTGACTGATTTTAGTTTAGTACAACCAGAAAAACACGACCCATCAAATTTTACGCAGGTTGTAGGCAATTTTACACTTGTGATGTTTTTATTGTTGTAAAAAATGTTTGGATTAAGACTTGTCACCCCATCAGGTACAATAACATCACCTGTAGGCAATCCTGAACTGTCAATGGGGTATATACCTTTTTGCTTTCCACCGCCACCGCCATATGTATTATTTCCTATCATGCGATTACCTCACTTTTTATCTTAACTGTAATATCCTCCGTAGGTATCTCACTGCAAGAAAATACAAACGCTGTATCAGTCTCCGCCGATAAATAAACACCATTTTCGGCATACGCTTTGAGAGACGCAGCGTCAGGAATAGGCGTGTTTAGCCTGCTCGTATCCACTGTTGCAGATACTGTGTTGGTCTTAGTCTCACTGTCCCAGCTTGCAGCACTCAGCGTAATACTTTGAGATATCTTGGTCTTTATAGCTTCCAGATCGCTCTTAGAAGCGAAATTGATACCCGATACATCACCTGATACCCTCATCTGTATGGTAAAATCCACAGTCGGCTTTTCTTTGCGGCAAACTGTCGTGATGCTGCCATTAGCAGTTGTTATCTTAGTCAGGCAGGCAAATGCCTTTTCCTCACTGTCCCAGTTATCCTCTGTGTCGGAATATTTCAAGTCCACAATAGGCATATTGTCTGCACTGATAGATGTTACTGTTACAGTCTGCGTATAAGGAGCAGTATTACTCCAGCCGGATGCAGGAAGCGTTGCGTATAAAACAGCACAGTCAGTATTGATATCGACCTTGCCCTCGGCAATTACATTTGTGTCTTCTTCTCCAATTAGCCAGTGTTTTGTGTCTGAGTCGATAGACGGTACAGGTGCTTTCAGTGATAATAACCAGTCAGCTTCACTGCCTGTATAACCCTTTGCTACCGCCAGTTCATACGCCGATTTTCCGTCATCTCCATTAGTACCGTTTGTACCATTGGTGATAGTAGCGCTCGTGGTTCCCGAGCCATCAGTCGCAGTTACCGTGCAGCCCGTTTCCGTCTGCGATACCGACAACATAGCAGATGTACCGTTGGATACATTTGCGGTCGTAGTGCCATTAGCATCAGTCACAGTTATGGTAGCTCCAAGGTCGGTCTGTGTAACTTTGGCAGTAGGGGAGACACCATCGGTGCCCTTGTCTCCCTTTTCACCCTGCTGACCTGTCAAAGCAGTCCAATGAGTAGCATCAAACTCTGTTCCTGATGTGTGAGCTTCGGTACATTGATAAATAATTGTGCCGTAAACAACTAAATTATCAACAACATACGCTGTATTTGCGACCCAGCTTGGGATAGCACTATCGTTAATACACGTGATTACACCCTCCGAGCTGACCTTAATGGTCTCACCGTCTGGCTTAACACCGCCCAAAATCGTAGTGGTTGCTACAGGCAACGTATAAGGCTGCGCTTCGCTGCCCTTTATAACGCCGTTACTGTCGATAGTAATAGTTGTTCCATCGACTTTAACACCGCCAAGGACTGTAGTGCTTGCTGTTGGAAGCGTGTAAGTTGTTGCACCATGAATAGTACCGTCCTCGTCAACAGTTATTGTATTACCATCAGGCTTAACGCCACCAAGCGCAGAAGTAGTCGCTACTGGGAGGGTATAATCGCTGCCCACAGCTACATCGCTCCATGTTAATTTTCCTTCGTTATTCGTACCGAATAACTCAATAACTTGCATATTTGCATGAGCGTGTGATGCGGTCTGAAGCTCCGCAACATTTGCCCTCGTTTCTGTCTCTGCTTTCTGAATATCAGAAATATCTTTCTGCATATCAGATATATTCTGTACCAGTTCGTCCGATAGTGACAGCATGGAACTGTCCGAATTTACATTTACCTTGAAATAGCTGCCGTCTATCGTGCCGAAAGGCTTGTCTGCAATCGAATCCCAACTTGATATCTTGGCGGTAAAACTGTCGAGACCGATACGAGATGTCTTGCCCGAAGCATTAACTATAATATCATCGGAACCCGACAGCGCCGTTACTTTTGGCAGCGCCGTGGTTTTTATATCATTCGCCATTTAATCACCTTCCTTATAGCGAAACATGCTTGTTGTCATCTGTAATAAGATGCTTGTTATCGTTTGTAAGCAGATATGGATCGTGGGGTCCATCAGGCTCAAACATATTGGGATGAGGATAAGGATCGGGATCTTCGGTTATAGGACGAGTAGTCACTTCATCCACCGTGATATAATACCAATCGCTCAGTCCTGAGTCTTCATAGAATGGACTGTACAGCGCCGCAGCAAATCTGTACTTTCCATTCTGCGTAATGGGTATATCCACGATTTTGTATGCGCCGTCATTGCCCCAGTTTAGCTTATATGTGCCCAAAGTGTTTGTACTTTCCCCGACGAAAGAGCCACCCTCGCCGTCATAAATTTTGGCAACACCCAGCCCGATGTCTGCACCTTTGACGTAAAGCCTGATCTTAAAGTTGTAATCATCGTTGATTATCTCATGATTAAATATCACTGGTATAGCCAGCGTCTGCTTGATTCGGTCGTCATCAACTTCATACAGTGGCTTAAACAATGTCAGCTCAATAGTCCAGTTGTTAGAACCATTTGATATCTTATTTATATAGTACAAATTAGTATCGCCGTCAATGGTCGTGTATTCAATAGTCCTGCCAACAGCAAGCGATGGATATCTGAATGCAGCCATGTACCTATCCTGAAGACTTACGGAAATACTCATACGACCATAGCGAGATTTGTAGTTTTCCCAGTTAGCTTTCTTCTGGCAAAGTTCCTCCGTCTGAAGCGTGTCATCAGTAATGACCTGCTTTCTGGGATATAAGCCCATATCAAGATGGTGCTGCTCGCATACCGCATAGATATTGTCCTTGCCGTAAACCTCAGTGATGTTATAAAATCCCGAATCATTATAGCTGATGTTCTCGCTGATAACAATGTCCTTGTAATCACGCCAGTACATAACGAGGTCGCCACGTATAGTGGGCTTCGGTTTAACTCTCAGCGTCCTGTTTTCATCTATCCACAGATTGCCCTTGCTCGCAGGATATGCTATCTCAAGGACTTTATCAAATACATCTTGGACACAAATGTCTGCATCAAACTCAAGGTCGTAGGGGATATCATAAAGCTGCTGACCTTCAACCAAGGCGTATGTTACAGGTACGGGCATTGACTCACTTCTGAGATTAGGCTCTTCATTTGTGTAAGAACCCATAGCGATCTTATAAAACAACTTATTGTCAATGCTTTGCTCCGCAGGAATTTTGTAACAACGGGGGAGCACCACTGTTGTATATTCATGCGTTTTAGGGTCAATAAATGTCTTACCTTCTCGCTCCATCGTAATACCGCCGCCGTATTCCTTCGTGAAGCTTATAGTCATGCCCGACAGATTTATCTGAATAGTTCCTGTAGTGGAATCATACGTGTAACTATCGTCTGTTGGTACGAAATACCCGAAGCTCACTTCCTGCGGATTGCTGCGGTCGTTCTCTACGAAATATTGTTTTGATATCTTGTATAAAAGCGGCTGCCACGTTACAGAACGAGTAGCGTTGCCATCGAACCATTCACGGCTCTTGTTTTCACGGCGCATGAACCAATGCTGGTCGTCCTTATCGACTTTAACAGTAATGCTTGCGGTCTGCCGAGGATTGGACTCGCAGTCGCAGTCATAGCTAAAGTCAAGAACGCTGTCCGAGATATCTCTCAACGGCTGCACCACATAGGGCGTGTAAGTACAGATCTCAACTTTAAGCTTGACCGTTACAGCGTGAGGATACAGGATTTTGGTCAGATATCCCTCATGTATTGGCTGAGCAATATCGTACTTTCCGGCAGGTATGTAGTCACTTACAGCCATTATGTGCCACCTACCTTGGTTCCGCATTTCTGGCAGTAAACCGCTGTCGGGACGGTTATACTGTTGCACTTGGGACAATATTTTACGGAACTGTCAATGAGCGAATAATCATCGTCGAGCTGCTCCCAGTTGAATGATACCTTGCAAGTGTAGCCATCGTCTATAGTGTGTTCTGTTGAAGTCGATACTTCACCGAGAATGCCTACGGGAATTACGAAATTTTCTGAAAGCTGAAGATACTTGATATGGTCATTGTGCAGCCACTTCATAAAACCAACGAGATACACCGTGTTATATATGTAGTTTCCGTTCTCGTCAATACGGTAGTCGAAGTTATAATCCTCGTAACATTCACCGGACTGGTTGTCCGAGAAATTACCCGAGCAGCTGCCGCTAAAATAAAAGCCCTCTCCATTGTGCGTATGGAAAGGGTATTTGTTATATAAGCCCACCTGAGACTCAGTGGGGCGATTATGTTGTATATCCTGAGAGATATCGACTTCGGTATAGTAATATATACCTGTCGAGTCCCATATTTTTATTCCCCATAGGGTTTCTGACATTTTTATTCACCGTCCTTTTTATTTAGTAGAATTAGATACAAACCAATGGTCTGTGTAGGTTTCAGCGTTTACTGCGCTGCAAGTAATTTCACGATAGTTACGATTTGTATCACGTACAGTACCATCTTCGTTATATCGTGTCATACTATAATGAATATCACAGTTATTCGATCCGTAGGTTATTGAATCTATTCGGAATAATGGTTCCTTAGTCGTAGCCTCATTCCAACCGTAGCTAATCGAATAGCATTCGTTTGTGGCTGATTCGCCAGTATTCAGATTTGTTACGGTGTAATAATAAGTCAATTTCCAATATTTATCCTGAGTAGGGTGTGGGGTTTTCTCCACCCAGAATTTTATCTCGACAGAATTGCCATTATTAGTCACCGTATCGAAATCGCCTGCTGATAGATATAGATTTGTGTCATCGGTGTTGCCAGTATCCAAAGAATTGTCTATAAAATGACCTTCGTTGGTGTTATGAGTATCGCCACCGTTGACCGTATAATTATATAAATCCTTGTATATACTCGAAACGTTTACAGGATCAAACCCATCGCATGAATAATCTTTAGCATAATATGTACCAGGTTCAGATACAGACAATGCTGTTATTGTCGCATCAACGGAAACGTTAATATTTCCGTAGTGCCAACCGAGATTATTGCTACCGCCTGTTTTACCGTACAAAGCCCCATCACGATAGATATCACCATTTGGAGTAAGTGAGTATGTACCATTCTCAGTGAAACCGAAAGTTCGAGTCTTTCCCGGCATAACGATTACATGAAGTGGATCGTAAGCGATAATCCCTTCTGCTTTTTCATTGTCAGTTGGTTCATAGTCGCCATTATCCCAAATCTCGAGTTCTTTAGCTGTTCCAGTAACACCCGAACCGCCACTCATCATCAATAGTGCTGCTGATCGTAAATCCATAATATCACCTCAACTATACACCGCTTGAAGGAATACGGGATGATCATTTGAAAAACTTCCAGCATTTACCCAACCGCCTCGTAAATAAAACGCAAAATATGCCTTGTTGGCGCCAACCTTCTCATCTCCCGAATAAGCATCTCCTTCGATTTGTAACTCGCCTAAAGTAATTTTTATACCCGTTGGACGAAAGTTTATTAAAGAGATGCCAGAAGCTGTTGTATTGGTGTACCAATAGCGAGATGCCATGCTTGAGTAGGTGTCTCCAGTTTTAAGATTGGTCATCTCAACTTGCAAGCATTTTTGATATTCTAAAAATTCTCCAGTTTGAGTATTATTAACTTCCTCAGTTATGGTATAAAGCCGTACTTTAACGCTGGTCTTTGGGTCGACTACTATAACCTCGTTATTTATCGTGAGTCCATCCCAGCCAGTCCAAGTAGTCTCTATCGCATTATCCAAGGTAATCTCATTGCCATCTTTGTCAGTGATTCCAGTATCAATATTCTCGCCATTTCCCTTAGCCTGCTCGTACAATTTCTTATACTTGTCACTCACAATAACAGGATCAAACCCATTACACGAATAACTGTAGGCATGATAGGCACCAGGTTCCGATACTGACAATGAATTGATGATAGGATTAGTGTCGACATTGACAATTATTGGATTCCAGGCATATTTGATTGGTGAATCAATACGATACGAGCCATTTTTTGTAAAAGTAACAGACTGCTTATCGAAGTCGGTTATATCAACGTGTACTGGCGTATATCCGATGTAGCCAGCATCTTTATCGTCGTCGCTCAACTCATAGTCGCCATTTTTAGTGATTGTAATTGGCTTAATTTTGCCTAAAGTTCCGTCACCACTCATCATAATCAAAGCAGCTTCATCAAACGTCATCTTCGCTCACCACTTCTATCTTTTCCGCAAAATTATGACGTTCATTGCCACTGCCTTCTGCGGTAATTGTCTGCTTGTATTTTATTTTTTTATTTTCACTATCCTGATATAAGCCATAAACCTCATTGTCGGATACTTTGACTATTTCAATTAAGTTATCTTTGGAAAAAATATCATCAATAACCTCTGCATACTTATTCCTATAGTCATGATTCGGCAGGTACAACCTTACCCTCTGACCCACAGTCGTAATATTGCTTTTCTTTGCATCTATCATATAAGCGGCGCCCTCGGTCTGGATTTCCCACTGAACCGTGCCGTCGTTTTTGGTTTGCTGATCTGAAACAAAACCGATGAGGGTTTTGTCAAAATCGGATTTCTTTATAATGGCTTTGGCATTATCGTTAACACCGGTAGTCATAGTCTTTTGAAAATTATCAAGTATTTGCTTACCTTCCTTATTCATAGAAGTCTCCTTTCTTTACATTCTTATTTGGTGCCTCTTAGCTTCGTGCAGCATCAGAGACATATCTGCCCGCCATATTTCAGACGGGCATTTTTTATTTACTATAGCGTGACTTAACAAACGCTGAATTCATTGTGTTATTGAGATACTGGAAGTAACCGTTGATCTCGTTTTCACATACGCTGCGGAATTTTTCTACGGTCTTTTCATCGGCACTGCCTTCAATGTTTATCGTACAATTAAACGCAGGCTGAGTGTTGACCTGAACCACATCGGCAGGCTCGATAATCTGATTGGTCTTGATATTCGAGTCGATAGGAATATCAGCGCTTCTCGTAAACGCCTGAATTGCCTGGGCAACAATTTTAGCTTCTCCGCCGGTTGCCTCGGCTATAGGAACGATACCCTTTTTGCGAGCCCTTTGCTGCCTCATGTAGTCTGCGAAAGAGCCGGTAAATGTTCCGCTTTCAAGCGCCTTTTGATAGTCAGACTTATGCTTATTATGTTCAGCCTTTGTGGTCGCATTGACTTTGTGACCCAGACCCTCAACAGGTTCACCATTGATTGTAACGGGTTTCTTTGTAAGCTTACCTGTCTTGGGATCAGCAACGAGGTTATATCCTCCGACAGTAATGTCCTTAGTTTTATTATTGTCGCTCTTACTATCGGCATTTTGCTTTTCGGCATTGTCGTTAGACTTTTTCATCTCTTCCGTGAGAGCTTCGGTGGCTTGGGTGTTTGCCGTTACAACATCATCTTGAGGTGCGGTGGTATTGCTCGATTTGGTGGTCTCTGCAGCTGTAGAATTACTGCTGTTCAGGTCAAGTCCGATGTTTTTGGCAACCTCTTCCGTAGTACGGTTATTCTCTTCTGCCAATCCATCGACCATTTTTTGGGCATCGGAAGTGGTAAGCGTGTCGTCGGGAACATCTACGCCGGCAGCGGAAGCCTGAGACTGACTGAAAGCCATCTTCTTGTTCAAAGCTTCGAGCGCTGTTGTACCATCGGCGCTGGACAAAAGCTGGGCTATAAAGTCAGGGTCAAGATTGTATTGCTGCGCTAAGAGCGCCGTCAGAACCCTTGTCAGATTGTTGATAGGTGTCTCAATTTGCTTGATTTGTTTTTCACGTTCCTCGATCTCGGTCTGGATAGACTCGTCACGGGCTTCTTTTTCTTTTTCAAGGGCGTCGATCTGCTTTTCAATAGCATCTGTTACGGAGTTCTGCTTTGCGTCCTCGTATTCCTTTTTAGCCTGTTCATACTCTTCACTGTCTGCCTGAGCTTCCCAGCCGTGGTTGGTCAGTACGATATACTTTTTAACACTTGCTTTTTGCATCGCAAGATATTTGTCTTGTATGTCGTTTGCCTTTTCACGTTCCTTGTTCTGCTCTTCGAGCTTCTCTTTTTCCTTGTTCAGAGCCTTGATGCGCTTGTCCATCATCTTGTCGTATTCGTCTTGGACATCGTTCAGTGCGTCAATCTCGTCCTGATAAGGCTGAGTCTGCAGCTCGGACATTGCGTCTAAGCCGTCTATCTGTTTCTGAATTTCACTCTTGTAGGCTTCAAGGATGTCTTTTTGTGTCTGCAAATCTTCCTTTGCAAATTCTTTCTTGTCCTTGTAATACTTTTCCCAGAGCTTAGTGTATTCGTCAATATAGTCGTCAGATGAGATAAGTCCGGCTTCAAGCTGATTGTCGAGCTGTTCTTTTTCGTACTCAAATGCCGATGTTACCCTTGATTTATAATCATTGGCAGCATCTGTCAAATCTGCTCCGGTAAGCAGCTTCTCTCCAAGGCTCTGAACTATCGGCAAAATGTCGGTCTCATTCAAGGTTCCCTCAGATAATGCTTTCTGAAGAGATTGCTTTATCGTTTCGGGAATTTCTCCTCCAAAAGCTTGTTCGATATCGCTTATCAGGTTCGGATCGATTATCATGCCATAGTCAACGGCAGAATCAAGACGAGATAATAAGTCATCATAAGCGTCCTTGGACAGTTTTTTAATTTCACGAAGATTGGATTCGTATTGCTTTTGACCGTCCTCGGATTTTCCAAGTTTACTGTTGGATCCATAGTATTTTTCATTGAGCGCAGCAAGTTCTTTCTGATATGTCAGATAGCTGATCAATTTGTCTTCAAGAGCGTTATCCAGTAGAGCTTTTTCTTTGTCATAATGACGTTCAAGAGAATCGATATCGTTTTGGTATATCTGCTCGTCAATCTCCCAAAGTTTAGACAGGGCATCTGTGTCTCCCTTGTCCGCAAGTTCTTGAAGGTCGTTCCGATACTTTTTGGCTATATCGGAATATTTTGAAGCATAGCTATCATTATCCATTCCAAGAGACTTTTTGTGGTTAAGCTCCGCTACAGCATTTTCAAATTCGGTCAGAGCGGGAGCTTTTTCAAGCTTTTTAAATAATACGTCAAGAACTTTCCCCAAAGCTTCAAGTTCGGTCTCGGACATGCCCAATTCGTCATTGAGAAGCCCCAGTTCCCAATACATATCCTGTACCAGTTTTACATCGGCAGGACTGTTTACGGAACCGGCTTTGATATTGTTAATTTTTTCCTGAAGTTCATTGCGCTCTTTTATTTTACCATTTACTTCTTCAAGCAGCGCATTGTATCCTGATGTTTCCTTGATCTGTTCTCTTAATGCCTCACTGGAAGTATTTTTTAATTCAAACTTGCCGTTGTTCAAATCAATATAATTCTGCCAATCAGGCACTTCACTTATAAAGTCAAGTACGTCAGAAGGATCTAATGCCCCTGTTTTCTTTTGATTGGCTTTCATCTGGTTGATTTTATCGGTTATATTTTCAGCTTTGCTTGCAACATCATTAAATTTTGACGCATAATCCTCCAAAGGACTTATGATCTGTTCAAGTAAAAACTTTTGCTGTTCAAGTTGTAATGTCGTATCTTTTTCGGCCTCAAGACGATTTTCTACGGTCGATTTTGCAGTATTCAACTTTCGTTGTTCTTCATCTGTTAATTTGGTTGTCTTAGCTTTCTCACTAAGCTCATCGACGACTGCCTGATTTATTGCAAGTTCATATTGGATATTTTTTAATTGTCTTTCGCTGTCAGCGATATTATCTTTTAATTCGTCCTTCTGTGCCTTAATATATGCACTTCTTGCTTCTGCAAGCTTTTCGGCGCTAACAGTATATCCATTTGCTGTGCGTTCTACACTTGATACCAGCTGAGGATAAAGTTTGATAAGTTCGTTTATTTCGTCGCCGGTCAACGCAGAGCCCGATATTATTTTTTCTTGGGCACTGACAAATTTGTCAAGGCCCTCGGTCGTTTTTTCAACTTCTTCGAGCATTGACGCATAATTTGTGGTTGTATATTTTGCCGCATCTGCATCACGAGAGAATACGATGCCGAGATCTACGAGAACGTCAATTACATCTTCAACCGAAAGTTCATATTGTTCTGCAAAAGCTTGCAGCTCTTTATATGCTTTCTTTTCTTCTTCTGTAGAATTAGTCAGGGGAATATTCTGCACATCAAGGTCAGAATAACCATCAAAAACCTGTTTGAAATTATTCAAATACGACGTCTCATTACGCTTGCCCTCATTATATACTGTTTCAATTTTTACTTTTAAGGAGCGTTTATCAAGGTCATGCTGAACCTCGTCTATAGCATCAATAAAGTGTTGTTTGATATATTGATCGTCAAATTCCATATTTTCAATTTCATTGCGGAGTTTTTCAATCGTATCAAGAGCAGTTTTAACTCCCGATTTATCGTTTGATGCAATCGCTTCATCATATTCCTTTATCGCATTTTCAATGTCAGAATACTTGCCATACAATTTTTCGTCTTTGCGAATTGCAAGCCATGAAGTATTTTCTACGTCAGTCAATAACGCTTGATAATCGTCAGTATCAATTTTAGATATTTTATCTGATATAGCAGACCTAAACTTATCTTTAATTTCTTTTGATAAAACAGTGCTTTCGTCTATAAGAGATATAAGCTGATAAAATTTGTCGATTGCCTCGGTGTCTGTTACTTTATCTGCAAATCTAATCGAATACCCATTATTTACAAATCCAAGCGCTTCAATTTTTTTATTTAAGTCTTGATCATCAATTCGGATTCTTTGATAATAATTACCAATAATTTCTCCATCGGTACCTATACTATAATTGCCCCAAAAATTATCTTTTCTTTTCTTGCCTAATTTTTTCTTGGAATCTTCGTAGGAACCAAAAGTGTCATCGTATGCTGTTTCAGCTTTCTTGCGCTCTAATTCCTCAAGCTTCTTTATTTCTTCTTCACGTTTACCGTTTACCAGATCTAACTTTTTAGCTTCTTCTCCGTAAGTATCTATAAGTTCTTTTTGAACGTCGATTAAGCCTGACCTTGCATCATATGCTTCTGTTTCGGTGGAATTTCGATCCTCTAACACCTTCTTATATTCTTTGATTTTATCAATTTGTTCCTGAATAGAATCGGATGTTTGTTTAAATTGATCTACAATTTCTTTATTGGCTTCACGCAAATCATCATACTTACGAATCCAAGCTGTCACACCGGCAATTGCTGCGCTGATAGCAAGAGACAAGCCAAACGAAATTGCTGTGTTAAGAGCTGTCGTAGCAAGCTCAAGAGCCATAGTTTTGGCAGTAGTCGCAATTAAACTGCGTCTGTATTGACCCACTGTAGCTGTAGGATTTTGCTCAAGGAAGCGTGCAAGTTCATCATCAGTTCCTCTGATAGCTGAAAGCATAACTCTCTGTTCGTCAGAAACTTCTCCTGTTTCGGTTGCAAGAGCAGAATACTCTTCAATAACCTGACGGACATTGCCACTTGAAAGTATTTCTTTTATACCCTTTCTTTGGGAAGCCATAAAATTTTCATCATTGAGAGCGTCAAGCTTTTCAATATCATCGCTTCCGTCTTCGCTCTTTACAGCATCACGGGCATTGGAGATATAATCGCTAAGCTGAGAGTTAGAATCTTTGAGCTTATCTATCAATTGCTGTATTCCATCATTTGCTTGTCCACTGACAATCGGATCTGTTGATTTGAGTTGTGTGAGAAGCTGATTGTATTTTGTAATCTGTTCTTTGGCTGTAGTTTGGGTTGCGTACTTTTTGTTTTGGATATTTTCACCATTATATGTAAGCTTGTATATTTCTGTCTGACGCTTTTTTAATGATGTTTTAAAGTTTTCAACCCATTTTTGCTGTGTTTTATTTAATGCACTTTCATCTTTTTGATTCCAACCAAGCATATCAGCGACATTACCGGAGACATCTATACCGATAGTTTCCATCGTTCCTTTAAAATCTTTAAAGACATTTACAATATCTGTGCACATAGATTTAAAAGTTTCCGGAATTTTTTTGGTTCTGTCAATATCAAATGGTGTAAAATTCAATCTATTATCGCTTATATTATATGAGGACTAATATAAGATTTTTTGATAGATATTGACAAATTGCTAATGATATGATACAATAGCAGCAAGAGGTGGTAGTTATGATCAAATATTATTATTGTTCAAGATGCGGCTTTTATAAAACAAATTCAGTTTATCCATTTGAATGTGTAGAAGATTTTATATATAACCGTCCTAAGCATCCTGACAGCATTTGCAAGGAATGTGAAAAACTACTTAATAAAAAGGGGACAATTAAATTTCTCCTTTTTAAGAAAAGTGAATGTACTGATGTTGTTACTTTTGAAACAGAGTACGCAAACTCATATAAGATATATGAAAAGCTTTACCCTGATAAAATCACCAAAGAAAATTCAAAAGATGTCGATAATTATTATCGTTATTCTTATCTATACGAAGATCATCCTATCTCTGAACTTCAAGAGATTGTCGATGATATTAATTATCAGAAGCAGCAATTCGACATTGAATACCAGAAATTCTTCGATGAAGTTCTTTCCAAGAATCCAATGTTTGACCCTGTAATGCGTGAATATATTATCAATAAAAGACAAGAAGATGCAGTAGCAGCTGAAAAGCGTAGAGTTCAGCGAGAGAAAGAGCTTCACGAAAAAACGCAGGCAAGGAAAGCCTATGAAGCCGCTCACCCAAAGCCCAAATGCCCGACTTGCGGCAGCACAAACGTCGAGAAAATATCGACCTTGAACCGTGCCGTGTCTATAGGAATTGTCGGGCTTGCCAGTGATAAGATAGGCAAGCAGTTCCAGTGCAAAAACTGCGGGTATAAGTGGTAAATCTTACTCATTTAGTATCTTTTTAAGCTTTTCAAATTCTTCAGGATTTAAATCCCACATAAGACTTCCGCTTAATTGCATCTTGGCTTTTGTGGGGAGTTCTTTGAATGTTTTATAGTTATTCCAATCATACACATAAGTATGATTTGCAAGTTCAAATGGAATTGCTAAAAGCATTTTAAATATTGTTGTGATATCAGACATCGCATTCATATCATTTTCACAACATTCGTGTAAAATCCTTTGGGCAAATTCCTTATATTCTTCAAAAGTGTGTTTCATCATATCATTCCTTTCAGGAGGTGTTAGTATGCAGTTTAATGTTGATTGTGCTATCGCCATTATGGATTATATTGCCGATAATCAAGAAATTGATATTTATAGTGGTAAATATATAACCTTCCACTCTAATGATTTTTATAATGCCAACGAATTAAAAGCTTATAAAAAGGAAGAAATCTTTTATGCCATCATAAAACTTAAAGAAGGTTATTATATAGATGCAAATATAACAAATAACCAGAACAGATATCGTATTTTTGAAATTAAGGGGCTTACTTTACGAGGACATGAGTTTTGCGAGCACATGAGAGAACCAACTACTGCTGAAAAGGTCAAAAATGGAATCAAGGAGATCGGCAAACATTCGCTTAGTTATGCAGAAACGGTTATTAAAGATTGTCTTGTTGCTTCATCAAGAGAAGCTACAAAAATTGTCGTTCAACAAAGTGGGCTATTGTAACCATCTCTCAATCATTCATAATGTAGAGAGTCAGCATAAAACACATATATGCCATCAATAATTTCATTTCGTCAGATAAATTCTTTACAAGGCAAATTAGTCCCAGAATTACAGTACAAATCGGTTACTGAGTGTTCGTCGATTTTTATTTGAATATTATTTTCCAAAGCAATTCTTCTTTCTATGGGATGCTTAAACAAATTTTTAATCAGGAAGTGTATATCTATGACCGAGGAATTTTATAAATCCATAAATAAAACATATAAGCTCATTGAAGAAATAACCGTGGGAACGGAATTTTCAAAGCTCGACAGAAAAATGTTTAAGCTTGAAACAGGAAGATTTATGATGTTCCTTATCGCTTCTTCCAAAAACGTAACCGAAGAAGATACGGCGTTACTTAATGAATATCTCTTAAAAGATAAAACCACCGAACAAATTCAGACTGCAATTTTAACAGATCCCATTTATGTTCCAAAGTTCATGGACGAAATACCTCTATCTTTTGAAATACTTGTAGTTTTTGATAAGATTTCTGCAAAAGCAAACAAGATAAGTGAACTTTTCAGCCGGTCTGAAAAATTTATCGATTTCTATAAACTTATCGGCAGAGAAATTGTCAATACGGGAAATAAAGCCCACGACGAAGACAGAAAAAATCTTGATATTTACATTAAGAAATTAGAGGAGTATAGAGCCGAACGATTGAAATGAGGCTATAAGATGATAATATTTAATAATGGAATCTACCCCGCATCTTCCAACTTTGATTTTACAATGAATAAGAAAGATCTCCATATTGCTCCTATGTGTATCAATAAAAACATTTCATACAGAATTTCATACAAATGCTTGAAATGTGGACGAGAAAACGTCGTATTCGTTAGATGCGATTATACTTTTGTTCCAAAATTCGTTGAAATTTTAAACAAGGTTCAATCGTTTTGTTCGTGTAATGAATCAATTTTCACCCAAAGATTTCATGGAGTTACTTATCACTTATATCCGGATACTCTAATGAGATATACATTAGCTTATAAGCCAGAAAAGGTTAGCCGTGTATATTTGACCTATAATAAAGAAATGGCGAAAGTGTATGATCCTAATTCGGAAATTAGCCCTAAAGCACTCAATGTCCTCAATTCATGTACTAAAATAAATAATTCTTTATCTCAATGGATTGATTCTTTTAAATCAATGGATAAAATATTGCTCCAATCAGAAAACAAACCCGTTTCAAATCTTGTAGCCACAGTTAAGATTAAACTCGGTGATGTCTTTTATTCGAAAACTAAGGCTATTTGTGAGCATCATTTTTATAAAGTAGTTGTTATTGGTCCGAATGAAATAGCTATCAAATGCACGGAATGCAATCAGGAAAAATATATTCAAAAGTCAGCTTTTATAAGTGATTTTAAATATGCTTATCATAGCAACATTATTGACAAGCCTAAGAGCATTCAAATGAAGGATAAAGCATCTCCAAATCCTTTAATAACAAAAAAGAAAATATCTTCTATCGATGTAATTGTTTTAAGCACATCAAAAAAATGCTCAGAATTTAACCATTCTATAGTTGACTATATTGGAATACTGCCTGTTTTTGTCAATGGTCAGTGTAAGAATATTGAAATAAATATTGGTTATTGTAAGCAATGTGACAAATATATTATGCTTTCATCTGACTATATAAGAATTTGCGGAACCCCCATTTGCGAAGTTAGGGACCAAACCACTGGCAAGATATATAACAAAGCCAGTGATATTTATGGCTTTAATTCTACGGAATCCGTGCTTCATTCCTATGGATATAACGTGCGCTCAGGCAATGGGCTTTCCTCAATAGATCGTAGAAATATACTTATTAACATATTAAAAAATGGAATATGCTCTAAAAATGAAATTATTTCTCATTTGGATTATTGTATCAATATGGCTTCCGGTAAAAGCAATATGACTGCCGCAATTCACAAGTGGGAGTCAGACTTGCAATTTGTCCGTGACTACAAGACCAATACCGAAAGAGTAGCCATTGGTTCTATTACATTGAAATATAATAAAGTCAAATAAATTATTATTGATATGCCCTTTTCATTTGTTTGATATGATTATTATATTGTTTCATAGTTGTTAGCGTTTTACTCTTTAAAAAATAGTTTTTGATAACTCCGTACTGCTTCCAAGAGTGTCTTTACACTCGAGCACGGACGGCTTTCGCCGAGATCGGACTGTCTCTCAGACAAATACCCAACACACGGGTAATTTGCCAACCGACTTACAGTCTCTGAACTGACCGCAGGAGATCCTCATTTCTCCAGTTTTTATCCTTACGGACTTAGCGGCTTAGCTGCTGATTTCATATTGTTGAACCCCGTTAGCTTTTGGCAGTAGGGGAGTCGTCCTGTTTTTCTGAGTTTCCTCACCTTTACGTCTGCCTTTTCAGGCTGCGTTTTGGTAGAACGGCGTTAATGATTTCCAGCAATTTTCCGGTTTGTGCATTTGCTCGGTTGCCCGAACAAAGGGCATATAAATACCTAAAATGCCATCAGCTTTTTCGCCTTTGTTTTTGATTGAAATACCGGCACTGATAGCTGCCATAATAGAGGGAACCGCTTTAAAATTATCAAAATATTTTGCCCAACTGCTATCAGGGGCATTTCCCTCGAGAATTTGACTAAAAGTAAGAATAGCATCAGTCGCTCTGAGTATTGCATCTCCTGTGGAAACGAAGAATTTGACAATATCAGAACTTACTACATCATTGCTAAGTTTTTGGAAAGAAGCTTTGAGCTGAGCAATACGACCTTCGATTGAGTCAACATAGGTTGCATTTTCATTAAGAGCACTGTTTTCAGAATTGATTGCGGCATTTAAAGCTTTTTCTGCCTGTGCAAAATTCGAGATCAGGGCTGAAACTTGGTTAGCTCTTGTCTTGCCGCCCAGTGTTTCGATGATACCACTTTTATTCATCTCATCTATATTGTCCCAATTATGAGCTATGTCTTTGATTATGTCATAAGTCGAACGGAACGTTCCTTCACTGTTTAATATATCTACACCGGCAAGCGCTTTCATCTTGTCTTGAAGCTTAGCGATTGAAGTACAAGCACCTTCGCTATCCTCGCCTGCCTCGGATAAATCTGTAGATGTGCTTCTGAGTCTTAAAGACAAAGTTTTTAAGGCATTACCGGCACTTGACGCATCCTGCGTGATTTCTGTAATTGCCGTAATCATGGCCGCCGACTCTTCAAAATCATTTCCTGCAACAGCCAGAGCAGATGCAGATTGTGAAAGACCTTCTCCTATATTGGCAGCGGTAACAGCAAATTCATTACCCAGTTTGTTAAATACATCTACAACGTGTATGCTGTCAGTCGATGCAATATCGAAAGCTTTTAAAGCGGATATCATATCGCTTGAAGCCTGATTGATGTCAATTTCTCCAACGTTTGAATACATCAGCGCATTATTTGCTAATTCAGAAGCTTCTTGAAGACTATACCCTAAACGGCTGAAATCTGTAGTCGCATCAATAACCTGCTGCATTGTTGAACCCAGATTCCTTGCTTTTTCAGCAGCCGAATCCATAAATCCCCGATATGTAGCTTCAGTTTCTTCACTTACACGCTTGAGGTTTGTCATTCCCGTATCGAGTTCTCTAACAACAACGACCATCTGCTTAAAATAATCCAGTATCTTATATACCGAGCCACCAATTATCGCTTTAAGCCCAATTTTAGAAGCAATATAACTCAGTTCATCACCAAGAGATCTGCCTGTCATTCCTTTGCTCATAACAGTAGCTTTCAGAGCATTGAATTCCGCATTCAGTTCATTGAAAGCTTTGGTTGAATGTTCGGCTGTCTGAGCAGATTGAAGCAATCTATCAAATTGCGATGCAAGTCTGGAATCCCGATCGATATTGGTATTCTCTTTTCTGAACTCCTGAATCTTAAATATTAAATCGTCAAATTTACCGTTAAGCTTTTCGATAGAAGAAACAGCATTGTCTTTTACTTTAATCTCATTAGCTTTTTCTTTTAATTCATTAGCTTTTCCAACAGCTTCATTAAGTCTATTGATAAATTCCTGAACAGCAGCCGGATCTTCAAAATTTACATTTTTAGCTTGTCCCGAAAGATTCTTTAACTCATTTATCTTGTTTTCAATATCTCTTGCATGGTTTTGACCTTCAAAACCACGAAGCTTAATGTTGTTCTTAGAATTTGAAAGCTCTTGTATCAATGAATTTATCTTATCTTCGGACTTATTGATAGTTACAATATCCTTTGCAAATTTCTCAAGTTGTTCAATATCTGTTTCAATAGCATCGACATTATTAGAAGTATATTTCGAAGTATCATTGTTGATTTCTTTGATTTTCTCACGAATAGATTCTAATCGCTTCTCAAATTCGGCACTTTGTTTGTCGGCAAAATTATCAGCATATTTTGTATTTAAACCGGTCAATGTCTTATTTGTTTTTTTAATATATTGCGAATAATCCATTGTTGCGGTATAAATCTCTCCTGCTTTTCCGGATGCAACAATCGATGATTTTATTTTTTCCTGAATTTTCACCCAAGTATCAAGTAACTGTTTACTTTCATCATTCCAAGTTAATATATTATCAGAATTTGAAATATCTATTGAAATGTTTTTCTGAGCAGATATATTATCGATCACTTTATCGACTTCATTATTGAGCTCTTCTGAAAGAAGTCCTGAATATTGTTTTTTAAACTTTTCAGCCGCCGCAAGTGCTTTCTCAACATTATCTTTTATTTTTTCATAGGATTGTTTCTGAGAAGATGTTGATTCCTTTTGAAGGGGTTTGCGCTGTCTTGCATTTACTTCCTTTTCCGCTTCTTTTTTACGTGCATTAGCGATGGCAGCTTCAACATCTGCCTGAAGTTGTTTGGCATCCAAACTCAAACCGATATTGGTCATTGCTTTCCCGAGAGCATCTTTTAAATTAGCTATAGCTTCATTGGTTAACTTAAACGATTCAATTTTAACATTTTTGATATTATCAATAAGAGCCTTAGAGTCGATCTTGACTTTCTTAATATTTAATGTTTCTTTGATATCATTATTTGTTATTTCAACAGGAACCTTTTTTAACTCATCGGCGATTTGCTTTTTTAGTCCTTCAACATTAGGTGTAAAAGAAATAGGAATAGGATTATTTTCTCCGAGTGCAGCAACAATTTGCTCACGAATAGAGGCAACCTGATTTTCATCCAGAACATTATAACTTTCTGCCAAAGTGTCGTTAGTTGTGCCTTCAGAAGGTTTATTTTCAACAGAAGTATTGCCAATACTGATTTTAAATGGCTTTTCAACCTTTGCCTTTAGATCATCTACAGCATTACTGATTGAAGTTACAGCTTTAACTTCAGACACCGACGCTACAGCCATTTCTTCAGCTTCGACTTTGATCGCTTCAGTTTTTTCATTGATGTGTTGAGTTAAATTTGTTACAGCCTTATCAATTTCATCAAAGTTTTGAACCTCTGAAGCAAAGATGTCAGATGACGGAAATTCGACTTCTAATCGATTGTTATTAGTGGCTTGCCTTTCTAAAACTTTACGTTTCTGCTCTTCTCTGGATTTTTCGGCAACTGATATATCTCCCGGGACAGGTACTTCTTTTTGCTTGGCTGCATCGGAAGCTTCTTTTTCGGCTTCTGCTCTTTTACGAGCTGCTTCAGCTATAGCATCCTGCTCCTGCTTCTGTTTCTTCAAAGATTCGGAATATTTTGCCTGAATATTAAATATATCTTCTTCGTAGTTTTTATATTTAGAAATATCATTCAGGTCTAAAGAAGCATCCTTTATCTTCCCACGAACAGCCTCTCCACGGTTTGCAAAATCAGACGAATAAAAGTCTTGATCTTTAAATTTGTCATACTTTTCCATAATAGCATCAACGCTATTAGACATCGACTTTAAGTTTTGCTTTAAAACATTGAATTGCTTTCCAGACGTTACTTTCTGCGAAATCATTCTCTGGAATTTCTGATTATATTCATCAATTACAGCCTCATATTTCTTTGCATCTTCCTTGGCCTGCGCCATTTGATTTTTCTTTTCAGTATTCGTGCCGATTCCAGACTGCAATTTATTCATCAATGCGTCAAGTTTTGTGCTATCCTGAATTGATATGTCTCCATTTTTACTCTTTAAAACAAGAGCAGAAAGTTCGTTAGCTTTACCCTCGTAGTTTTCTACAGTAGCAATAATATCCTTGACACAAGACTGCATATCTTGCAGCCTTTTTATTCTTGCATCGAAATCGGTTTTATCTATTTTTTGAGATGTAAGCTCATTAAAAGCTTGTACTGCTTCAGATAATTTTTTATATGCTTCAGTTTCCTTATAGAGTTCTTGAGTGTTGGCAGTTGATTCCTGTGGATCATCATCAGCAATATCGTTTTGAGGCTTGTTGTTTCCGACCTTTAAGTCTTTAAGTGATCCTGCCAAATTAAACTTTTTATTTGACATCTTCCCTTTATATGAGTTCTTTTCAAATTCAGCAATTTTTTTATCTATCTTTGCATCAAATTGATTTTCAAGTTGCTTAAACTGTTCGGCCAATTCCTCTGCAGTGGTGCCAAGATTTTTCAGACTGCCATCTTCATTGAAGTTCCCTGACATTTTTTCAATTTGTCCGCTAAGTCTTTTTAACCCACTCATACCTTCGGGGATATCTTTCAAAATTTCCTCTGCCTTATTCATTCTTTCCTGAAGTGCTTTAACGGCTTCTCCAAGTTCCTTAATAGTTTCAGGGCTGCCAGCCTTAACAACTTGTTCTCCTTCGCCTACTTGTACAGAAGTAGCTTTAAGTTGTTCAAGCTCGTCTTTGGCACTCTGTGCCTCTGCTTTTACTTTTTCAAGAGCAGAGGTAAGATTATCATAATCTTCTTGATTTATCACAAAACCATCAGAACCAACTATTGAATCAAACTCTAATTTATCATTTAAGTCACTTATTTTTTGATTGAGTTCATCAATCTTCTGCTTGGCAGATTCAAGAGCCTGTTCAGTAGTTAGAAGTTTATTTTTGATATCATCAGGCTGATCAGCAGTTGTGCGATACTCTTTTATTTTGGCGGTCAATTCCGTAATCTGCTGCTTATACTTTTCAACTTCGGCGGTAATATCGGCATAATTTTTCTTAAGTTTTTCAGCTTCTTCAGATGATAGCATTTCATCACTATTTGGAGTGTCACCGGCACCACTTGTCAAACTATCGTTGCCGCCAGTTAAAGCTCCTGAAATAGAACCAATACCTGATGTGTCAACCCCCATCTTTTTCAACCCAGTAATAATAATTTCTCTTTGTTCATTCAGCTTATTGATATCTTTCGTATTAAATATTGCTTCAACGAATCCCGGAGCTAAAGAATTATAGCTATTTATTTTTGCTATCAGCATATCGATGTCAGACAAGCGTTCCTTTAAAGTTGAAATTTTATTTTCAGCTTTAGCGCTACTATCAATAATTGCCTGCATATTTACTTCGTTTAACGTATCAATGTCATATGATAATGCTTGTGCATGCTCCGCATATTCTTCACTATAATCATCATTCTTGCCCGGTTCTTTCATATCTCTTGATAGAGATAGAGTATCTTTAACAGTTTTCAGATACTCTTTATACATCTCCATATCGTCAATTTTCCCGACCTTTGAAGATTCTTCACCCAAACTTTTTAACGCTGTTCGGAGAGCTTCTATTTGCGCAACGGTATCATATATTTCGTTTTCATCTGTGTTATGATTAAAATTATTATAAAGGTCGATTAACTCTTTAAGTTCATCTTTTAACTTCTGCGTTTCATTTGTTATTTCAGAAATATTTGAACCACTGGTCATAGCCGTAATGTCAGAGTCGGTATAACTCTTACCAAAAGTGTTTGCGTCAGTATTGTTGTTTAAGAAACTTATGAATTCTTTAGTTATTTGTTCTTTCATATCCTTAACATAAACAACGTCCTTTGCTTTTTGCTGCAAAATCGCTTTAACATCAATATTGTTAGCATTAAGCTGCTCAGAGATCTTTTTATTATTCAGCAACTGTTCGATTTCTTTAGGGAAACGGCCATTAAGAGCGATTGTGTCTCTTCCATTTTTTGCCGCAGAAAATGCTTTCGTTTTAAAGTATTTGTTTATATATGCTTCAAGCTTATCTTGTGAAAAATTCTTAGCAAGCTGTTTCATGTCGTATTCCAGTTGATCTTGTAAGTTCTTTTTCTGCTCCGCAAAGAATTTATCACCCAGTTGAGTTTTCAAAATTTTGCTCAAAAAATCATTAGCAGACTTATCAATTTCCTTAGCGAATTTATCTATTGACTTGTCGATACCTTTTATATCAAATAATTCCTTACCATCGAATTTAATAGACTTTAATTCGATTTGATCTACTTCGGCACCGGTCTCTTTAATTTTTTGGTTTAGCGCAGTTATATCTTCAATAACATATTTTAAACCTGCCATAGCAAAAACCTGTTTGGTTTTGCTTTCTGCTTTTTCAACAAGTTGAATTAAATCATTATATCTTTGTTGAGCAAGTTTTGCATCATTAGCCAACTGCTCTCCTATTTTAAGATTATCATTCTTTTGACTTATTTTCTCAAGAGTCCTTTCAAGAGATTCTAATCCATCTTCGGCACTCTTAGAATTTATGCCGACATCTAACATAAGCATATTTCCTGCCATGTATTATTACTCCTTTCAACACAGGGCAGTTATCTGCCCTTAATTATTAATTTCGTTACATACAATTGAAAGCTCATTCTCGTTGTCGCAACTAATTTGTACTTCAACTTCATCTCCACTCTGTAAATTCAGCGAAAGTAATCCCAGAATGCTTTTGGCGTTTATCATTCTGTCGTTCTTGTAGATCCATATATTGTAAGGTTTGCTTGTAACTCCATGAACAAAGTTAGCTGCTTTTCTTCCTGTTATGTCGTTATGTAAAGTCATTTTAGTTTTTATCATATTCAAATCTGCTCACCGCCCTTCAATCAAAAAGATCTGCAAGCGCAGCGGTTTCACTACGTTCTGTTTTCTGCAGCTGAACATATCCAAAAAGTCTGTTGCCCTTTAAAACATCTATAGCCTTTGTAATTCCGTTATTGGTTTCAAAAATCTTCTTATCAACCTGCTTGATATCTCCATCAAAATAAAGCGTAGAACCTTCGCCGACACGTCCTATAATAAGCTGAACGTGCTGGGCCGTGAGGTTTTCGGCTTCCGATACAATAATAGCAGAGTTCTTGAAGTCCCTACCTCTTATAAAACCTAAAGGCACAATTTCAAGTTTCCCTTGCATCATAAGAATATTCAAACCATCTTTACCACCAAGTGCATCAGCAACAGGAAGAGCAAAATTACAAATTTTCTCCAATTCTGTACCGGGGAGATATCCTATTTCAGGGACATCTTTGACCGAGACGTTATTCCTCAAGTAAATAATCTTGTCAAATTTATTTTGTTTTAATGCCTGCAGAGCATGACAAACAGTTAAGTATGTTTTACCGCTGCCCATCCTTCCAGTAACTAATTTAATTGTTGTATTTTTATCTTGAAGCATATCAAAGGCAAGTTCTTGTTCTATGTTGATCGGTTTAATTTTTGAAAACCAATCATTATTGATGGCTTTATATGTAACAGCAATATTCTTAATACCGTCCCATTTAATTTTGTCAACCAAAACTCCATCGTGAGAATACAATAAACAATATTCGTTAACCATTAAGCCTAAAGAATTTTCTGCCATATTCTCGTAAAAATTTGCCATTTCGACATCGTTTGCAAAAGTATATTCTGTATAACCTTTGTAATCCATAAAACACACACCTTATTTATTTTTTTTATATTCTTCCAATAAGCGTTTAGCAATCATCTCTTGAAATTCATCTTTATAATTCTGTTTCAGATCGTGCATAGCCCGATTGATAAAAGCTTTTTTTTCAAAACGATTATTTTCACGATACGTTGCCCATTGCTTTTCATCCATTCTTTCTTTATTTCTATGGTCTGTAAGAGCAGGGTGGATAAGAATATTACCATCAACTACTAATCTGGTAAAGGACAATTCATCGGTTTGTCCTGAATAAGGATCCTTCCAGCCCATCAAAGTTTCAAGCGGCTTATCGTTATAAACACTAAAGGCGCCAGTATCTTTGAATTCTGGCGCCAAGTATTTATCACTACTTACAATGTATTTTTCATCAGACATTCTGCGAGCTATATGCTTTGCAGTCTTTTTCTGTGCTTTTTTAGCAGCAGCATTTGTAACTCCTTCGGCGTTTTTTCCCGGTTTTATATCTTTCAACGTTTCAGCATGTTTTTTATAAACTTCTTTTACAGCAGGTTCAATATCTTCTTTCAAAGCTTTTTTTACTGCTGTTTTCATTATTTTTTGCAAATCAATTTGTTTGCTCATTTTCTTTTACTCCTATTTCTTCGCCCCATTTTGAAAGTAATTCTACAGTTTCAGGATTATCAAGCTTTTCAAAAATTTCTTCAATAAGCTTATTTAACTTAGTGTTATGCGCTTCGGCTTGTACTTCTTTTTGACGTTTTGTTTCGATAGTATTTTCCATTGTTTCGTATATGGAAGTTACCTGAATATTCTGAAAGAGTTCTTCTCTTAAAGTAAAATCAAGGGTTTTAGAATACTTCTGATCAAGACTCATTTCGGGCTTTACCCAATTAGTAAAATGCTCCATCAAAACATACCAAATAGCAAAATCCTTCATATATGGCAAGTATTCTCCATTGGGAAAGCACAGATCTGTTACTTCATCTATGCAAATTTTCATTTCTGCGAATGTTATTCTTTCTTTTATCATAATTATTTTCCTTTCTTTCTATAGCACAAACACAATCCATCATGAATTTCATCTTGAGTTCTGCCTTCTTTTGCTTTCTGCAGCAGACTACAATTTCGTGTATATCTTATACACCCGACGCAACGGTTTTCAAAATTCTTTAACGCTGAGGCATTATCAAAAATACCTATATAGTCCACCGGATATATTTCAAGCTCAATTCTTGGATTGGTTTTATCATAATAAACCGCCTGTACTCGTTCGCATACAACGTTGTCGTCAATCCAGACACAGCCACTTTCAGTGATGGCATCAAGCATTACCTTCATGTAATTGTTGCTATCCCGATCTGTTCTGTCGAAATAAAACACACAGTCCACATAATAATGTTGATATGGGTTTTCGGACATTTTATATCCTTGTTTCCGAGCTTGATCTTTTACATACAAAGTAAAATTCGTCTTGTATTTTTTAGCATCCGCCGTAACATAGCTTGCAGCCATTGGTCTGCCGCTTTTCATAATTGCTCTATATCCGAGATAATGATTGACCGAAGGAGGTATCGGCGAAATCAGTTTTAACTTTTTCATTAGTTCACCTCTGAAAAAAATAGGAGATAAACTTTGACATTTACCTCCTAATTTATGTTAATGCTTATATTTCTTATTTGATTTATTGCGAGCGGAATCAATATCCTCATTAACTTTATCAATGATATCACCAAGAGGCATATCAGGATTTTCTTCAAAATAATCTTTCAGCTCAACTTCTTTGGTATAATTTTCAACCTCTTTTATTGGCTTATTCCAAACGGTTTCTATTTCAGGGATAGTCATATCTGTTCTTTCGGGGAACTTCTCTTCACGAGACTTACTACGATTAAAAAGAACGAGCTGAACATACTCTTCATAACATTCTCTTGAACAACAGTACGCTCTCCAGCTTTCAGTTCGTAAACAAGCCAAACAAGCATAAAAATGCTTTCTGCCACCATCTTCTCCATGAGTACAGTTAGGATTGCGGCATATGGTATTAGGTTTTCTTATCTCACTCATATAATCACCTCAATAATTTCCTTGTACTCGGGCTCAGAGCCACTAAGCACAAGTACAAAGAAAGAGGGCTTAAAGCCCTCTCCTTTGATTATAGATTTAAAATCAAACTGCGTCCTGATATACAATGAACTCAAAGAGCTCAGCTGCGGAAGTCTGACATGTATCAACAAGTGTGTTGATAGTAAATTCTTCAACAGTCTGATCTCCGCCCATAGAAATGGAGAATTCGCCGGAGAACTGACCTCTGGGAATTACGAACTGACACTTGTACTCATTATCGCAAACATCGGTACCAATGCAGTCAACATAAACTCTAAGAGTCTTGCCGAAAATATCAGACTTATTTACAACCTTAGAGCCATCTGCAAGATAATCGTAAAATGCTACGATCTTAAGGTCGCCAGACTTTGCAATATCTGTAGGCAAAGTGATTACCTGAGTAGTAGGATCATATGTAAATTCGTCAGCAGAAACAGCCGCACCCTGTGTGAATTTCTTACCAAGAGCACCGTTAGAAGTAAGGATACAGAGAGAAGAAATCTCTGCGCCAGTCTCGCCAACAGCCTTGAATGTAGTCTTTACGTTCTTAGCTCCCTTAGCTACATCAAGAATATCAGGCTTTCTTACCTTTACACCGCCCTCGGGAGTTTCAACCTCAGAGCCAGTCTGTGCAGCCATAAGATCGCCACAGATAAGTGCAGAAGTACCGGTTACAGTAGTTGCCTTATTCTTCTTGATCTGCTTAAGCAGTCTGTCACCCTTACCTGTAATATCCTGAGTATCCTCTGAGTTTTCAATAGTTGCTTCCTGAAGCTCATCAAGATAAAGCTCGCAAACACCAGTAGTTCTGTTGTAAGCATGAATGGTTTCAAGGGAAGTAATAGTAAATCCATTGATTGTAACAGCCATGTTTTTTCCTCCTTATAAAAAAAATAAGACGGTCGTTTGCCGTCTTTTACTCATAATCAAGCCAATTAAGTTTATCTCCTAAGCCCTTAGCATTAACAGTTCCGGCATATATTCCGGAGTTTAAATTATCGACTTGATATTTTTTAACGATTTGTTTTAAGCTACACATGAAGTTATATATCGTAAGATTCTCTACTGTATCAAAATCGTATTTAAAGTTGGAATTGTTAACCAACGCAATTACCTGCTTGTCCAGTCGAGAATGATATTTTTGCTTCTTTCGTCTTTTAGCCTTTACCTTTTGACGTTCTATGATATATTCTTTAGCAGTTGTGTCTCCAGGCTTGCGATGTCTCTTTTCAATCGAATACACGGTACAAAAAATCGTTGAAAGTTGCATATACATCAACTCGTCAATCGTGATATCATGCTCCTCATCGTACAGTATAGGTAAATCATTTATTGTACTCAAACTAACTTTGAAATTAGCAAGATTTATATTTTCAAACATTAAAGAAGATTTTTCATCTAAAACCTTTTTAGGCATTCCGCCAAAAAGTATCAAAAAAGTTTGAAAATCAGTTATTTTTGTAAAATCCATTCCTGCCTCATCCAATTCAAGCATGATATCTGAAGAGGTCGAAGTAAATAAGCTAACTAAAGAATAAAAATTTGCTTCATCTTCATCTGTTCCGTAAAGCTTAGGTGAGTCACCTTTGATTTCCCCCAGCGTAGGAATATGTACTGTAATATTATCGTTAACTTTAAACTTAGTTTTGTTTAACAGACTTATATCACTCATATTTTACACCTGCTGTTATTTAAGTCATCAGCAACAAATTTCATTATTCTGCAGCGATGTTTTACACTTATGGCTTGAGCAGTATTACTGATAAGTCTCAGTTCTTTTTTGCCTATACCTTCATATCCATTGAAAAGCTTATCTATGTAAGCGGCAATAAGATCGTTTCTTACGCCACCCGACACATCATCTGTCGGCATAAGCCTTTCATGTGATACTATATAAAATGTAATAGTTAACTGTTTGAATAGGTAGTTTCTGTCGCTATAAACTTCCGGAACATCGACTTCAAATGCAATAAATGTTATCTCTTCTTCCGGAGCGTTCGGATATCTGATAAAGTTGAAAATATTTTTTCCTATCAAGTCTTCAGGTTCTTCGATTTCATCATTATTGATAAGTTCAACAATTTCGGGACAGTTAATCAGCATTGAGCCTATTTGCTGTTTATATTTGATTATTTCAAATGAATTAGCCATACAGGCTCACCACCTTTATAAAAAGTTGAGCCGATATCATTCCTGTTTTGTCGGAGACTTCCAGAAGAACTTGATCGCCTATCATAACGAGAACGTTATCAGCTTTTATTTTTATTTTATTGTCCGTAACTATTGTTTTGAAGTTACCGTCATATTCAGGCTTCACAGTGGTCAATTTCCATTGCGGTTCAGTGACGATTTCATTACCTTTTGAGTCAAAGAATTTTACAGAAAAAGTTTTATAGCTTCCACCAACTTTTATGATTGGCTCTCCTGTATAAGAGATAATGCAGGAACCCTGTTTTACAGTTTGCTCCCCTAATTTGTTGGGGTCAAAATAATCTGCAATCATAAGATCTAAGTTGTCATCATCACTCAGTTGTGTCTGAGAGAATGTCAGCGTCAAAACCTTGTCCTTCCCATTAAATTCCTTTCCTGAAATATCACCTGCAGTCCAGTTACCACTAAGAACATTTCTGCCAGTCAAAATATAAGCATTGGGCTTATCATTGATAATATCAATTAAAAAGCGTTTATCTCTTCTTAATTTAATCGTTTCTTCATCGCAGGGAAATTTTACAACAAACACCTGTTCGATAGACATCATAACCTTAGATTCAACTGTACCAGATGCAAACTGACTGATATCTTCTGAATATCCATATCGCCCGATTATCTCTCCTTTTTCATTCTGCCATTTTAAATAGATATTACATCTATACATTTCGCCGCTTTGATATATCTCATCTTCGACATCTGTGTCAGTAATGAGAAAATGAGAGTTATTCCATTCGACAATGCTTCCGGCATAAATATGCTCTCCGGGCATAGCATTTATTTTTTTGTGATACTTTTCAGTAGAAGAAGTAATAACAACATTCTGCTGTTCTCCATCGATAATAACATTCTTGTACCCAGGAGACCTTGGGATTCTTTTATTCATTGAACGTTGAGTTTCAAAAATTGCTCGGTCTCTGCGAGTATCACCTTTTACAGTGAGATTTTGATTATACAATGACCAATTCATTCTTTCACCTCAAAATACTTTCTCTTCAATGTTCCCACGATTCGAATACATCTAAAAATTTCTCGCTTGCAAATTGAGATATCTTCACAGTCTTTTATGTATTCCAATGAATTGATGATACTAAGATATTGTCCGTCATTACGAATAAATAGAATTACATCTTGTCCACCAGTCATTTCTGAAAGCAAGCTCTCAATATAGACTGATACAGTGGGGGAATATTCTTCTTTCAAAGGGAGAATTTTATACAGACGATTGATAAGAATATTAAAATAGTTCTCGCATAGTTCATCAGGAATTGAATTATATTTTGTAGTTATCATGATTTATTCAACTCCGCAATATCGCCATGAGAAAAAGTATAATTATTGATAGCAACTCTCGACTCTTTTTTACTCATTTCATATACATATCGCATTTGTTCAATAAGCTTAGCAGGGGAGTATTCGGTAAAATCCTTAGTGTTCAAACGACTTTCAAGCAATTCATCCGAATACATTTGAGGTTTTAGCCATTCAGTAATCATACATTCAGCAATAATATCTATCATGTCATCGTCCAGTTCTGTCTGAAATTCTTTAACTTCATCGTCTCTGTCAGTGAGATTGGCATATGTCTTTACGGTTTTTGCCACTTTACGACATACGGATGTCATATACAAATACAATATGTCTTCTCTGTCTTCTTCGAGTAGCATTAAAAGGTCATAGGCCTTTACCTTGAAAACAAACGCCTCATAAATTTTTGAATAAGGGGTAGCCATAGCCCACCTCCTTATCTTTCATAAAGCTCACACTTTAAAGCTTTTTCCAAAGCTGCAATAGTATTGATGTTGGAAAGACGACCATCTTTAATCATCTCCATAGCTTTAATGCCAACGCAATTCTTAATAACAGAACTCATTGTTTTAATCTTGGTTATAAGTTCTTCTTGATCCATATTGAAAAGGTTTTCAATCTCGTCCGCAGTAATAGCATTTTCATAGAAACGATCCATCTGCAAATCACGCAGAACAGCCATGTCAACTTCAATCCAATTTTCAGTAAAGAAACGTCTATCAGTATTCTTCATAGAATATAGTTCTGCCATTTCCATTGGAATTTCCTCACCAAACTCATGCCATTCCTCAGAATAACCCACAAGTCTTTTACTTACATAAATAAGCTTGCCTCCGGTTAGATTTTTAACCATAACCTGAGCGTCAAGGGGAATCTTTCTGCGAGGAACATAAGTGGCAGAAACAGTTTCGGGCACTGTTTCAGCAGTACCCGAATCCTGTGTTTTCTCAATATCGGCAGTTTTAGCTTTTGAATACGCCATATATTCTTCTCCTTTAAATTCTCAATAGTAATTAAGACATTGTGTAAACAGCAAACTTCTTATCAGGAATAATAACCTGAATGCCTGCATTGTTTACGAACAGATAGTCCTCGGAGAAATCAGCATTCATACCGTAAGTAGGAGGAACAATAAGTGCCTCGCCTTCATTTACATACTTAATAGGCTTAGTGTTAATACCTATGATATAAAGCTGATTGTCAGGAAGCAGGAAAGAATCAGTATTTGTCTTATGGATCTGGTTGATTCTTACCATAGGAATACCATTGAAGTTGCCATAGTAGCCCATGTTATACATATCTTCCTTAGCGGTCTCAGAAACAGTAGCAGTAGTAACCTTTCTGAGAGCTGCACGAGTACCCATAATTATGGGTGTCTGTCCATTGTTTACTTCAACGTGCTCGCAAAGCTCAAGAAGAACTGCTTCAGAATAAGAACCAGATGCAGGAATGTAAGCAGAACCGGAATTGTTAACAAGACCTGTCCATGCAGTAAAAATATCATCGTACTGCTTCTTAACAATAGATCTGCCGACTCTATCAATTATATTGTTGAGATCAGCTCTTCCAGACAGCATTCTGTCAAGTTCCTCGTAAACCTTTACGCCGTAAGTCTTCATATTGACAGAAATACGATTACCGCCGCCAAGTCTCTGACGTCTGAGACCCTGAGTACCACGAGCTACCTCGTCAACATAGAAAAGGGAGTCATTAGGAATATAAAACTCATTAGTATCGCCAAGAGCAAGGTTCTTGTATTCAACCATATTCATGAAGAACTCATTACCCTGAAGACCATCAATTACTGTCTTAACAATAGTCTCTTCGATGATAGCAAAGAGCTCGCCGCACTTGCCGTCACGGATATCTTTTCTATCAAGATATTTCTTACCATTATTTGCAGCAACGATAGCGTTATAAACAACCTCGTGAGATTCATCAAGGGAATACTGACCGGCAGGGGTGCCGTTATATGTATCAACTGCAAGCTTTACAATATCATTTACTGTAGCCATTAAAAATCACTCCTCTCAAATTAAAGTGCAAGATCAACGTAATAGAAAGTATGTGCACCAAGGGTGTACACATCTGTAATCTTACCGATAATAGTACCAGTGCTTGCGTCGTTTGCGATTACAGGCTTTGTGGTAGTACCAACCTTAATATACTTACCCTTAGCGGGTGTGCCGGAGAAGCCTTCAGCGGTCATTGAAAAACCATCTCCGCTGTGGAAACGATAGCCACGTATAACCTTGCCAGCCTCGTTAACATACTCTTCAAGACCATGATGTCTGGTCTCATCATAAATTATTTCGGGATTCGCAACGAGTACAAGCTTGGTAATGGGAGTAGAAGCTGTAGGCGCTGTTGCCTTTCTGACTTCTCTCTCATTGTCGATAAAATCGCCAATCTCAACAATTCCGCCGTTTTCAATCTCGGCAGGGTTCTCGGAAACAAAATACTTGAGAGATACAAGAAGAGTGCTATCTTCTGTACCGCTCATACGATCGAGATTTACAACTGTATATGCCATATTATTCATCCTTTCTAATATTACTTTGTGCCGTACAAATCAAACAAGTCGCCATAGGGACTGGAAGGTACGGAATCTTTTTCTACGATAGGTATTCTAACTACTCCATCATCTTTAGGTTTTGCTGAAAATGTAAAGCTTGCTTTCGCATCAGCAAAAATACACTTACATTCCCTTTCAAGGTCTTCCTTGGAATACTCATTAAGCTTATCCTTAAGGGCTGCAAACTCAGCAGAATCTTTCAGATTCTCAGACCACTTGTCAATGATCTCCTGTTTTTCTGCAAGAGCAAACTCAGCTTCAATCTTTGCCTTGTAATCTCTGAGTGAAATCATCTCTGTCTGCATAGACTCATAATTTGCTCTCATTGTGTCAAGAGCCGCCTTCTCATCGGAAGTCAGTTTTTCAACGAATACTTCATAGGGATCGCCCTCAAAAGTAATGTTTTCGCCATTCTTTGTGTACTTCTGTCTGTACAGAGAGTTGCCAGACCAAGAAGCATAATCGAAGTATGTATCATATACGGCGTCTATATAGTACCAATCATTATTCTCCGTCTCGATAGGTTCAAGAAGAGCATAGAGAGCACAACGAACGTCGTCATGAGAGAGCTCAAAAGTCTTTACAAATTTATCATTTGCGGGAGCTCCGCTTTCAACTGAAGCAGGAATTTCGGGTGCAGCAGGCTCTCCTTCAAAATTTTCCGCAGGAGCAGCAGGCTGCTCTTCGGGTGTAGCGTTTGTTACAATATTCTCATCCATTTGTTTTTTACCTCCTTCTTCAGTATTTTTCTTATTAAAAGCGACAAGAGTTTCATTCAGCTCTTGCATGATAATAAGCATTTTTTCATTGATATTGTCCTTTTCTGCGAATGTGTCTGTAGTACCCATTGCATTTTTCATGCCTGTACCAAGCTCATTGTTAAGAAAAGTAATACCGGTGTATTTATAGTCGGTTATGTTATAGATTTTCTTGGCAGCATTAAAAGTAAATTCATTAACACTTATTTCCATAGAAAGCTTGATATTTTTATCACGTTCGATAATATCCTCAGCGTAATTTGAATATCCTCGCCATACATATCCATCTACAAATACATAGTTTTTGCCGTCATATTCAGCTACCTCATAATTGTTCGTCTCAGGAATAACACCAATGGGAACTTCTTTGTAAATCATACGATATTCTCCCTCATTGACCTTATCCTTTTCAATAGACATATCATGAGAGCCAAACTGGGGCTGGCCATTCTCGTCAAATTCAACGTTTGCAAGAATAGGAATGTTTTTCAGTGTATCTTTCGCAGAGTTCATATCATCAACGTTGAAATTTGAACCATTAGGATTCACTCCATCATGACATACTCTGAGTCTCATCTTAATGAATCGGTCAGTGTCAAAACTTTCATCAAGGTCATATGTTACTGCGAGAGAAACATTATTTAATTCGCTTAATGCCAAATTTTTCACCGCCCTTCTCAAAGAAATATTTTGTCTGTAAAAACGTAAGCACCATTTTCGAGATTTTCTTTACAAAACTTCCTGATTGATGGCTCGTTTTTAAATATGAAAAAACCGCTACCCATATTAGGTAACGGCTCATATCCAGATTTAATCAAAGCGTCAGCAACACTCTCACTTTGTGTAATAATAAATTTCATACTGTCACCTCGATGCGTTACTGTCATGTTCTCTTGTGTTTTCGTTTGAGTCGGAGATTTCTTCTCCATTTTCTTCGGCGGTCGGGCGACCTGCTTCATCCCCAGAAGCTAAAGTATATGAAGAGCTTAGAGGTATCATTTTTTCGTGCATTTTCAGGAAATCATTTTCCATAAATAGCATAGCATTCATTGCAGGTTGATCGATGCCTACTGAGGCTGCAATAGCAGACTTAACAGGCACTCCGTATTGAGCATCCTTAAGAAGTAAATCATGAAACTGTTGTCTGTGGTATTCACTTATATCCAAAATGGTTATCTGGAATTTCTGTGTGCCACTAAGATTTTTAAGTAACCTGTTTACATTACGTTCGATCTGACGATTGACAGCGAACGTCAGACACTCATCTGCTGTTATTGAAATATTCAACGATGCTGCAGTTTGTTTATCACTGCCAAAAAGCAATGAAGAAACTCCAACATCGTTATAGAAATTTCGGATAGCTTCATAGGTTTTATCCGGATCTTCTGCTCCGGACTTCTCGAAATCAAATACTTGTACATCCATAGGGGTCTCAAAAACGCCAATATTATCAGGCGTAATGTTTGTCAGCTGAGCATAAAATTGATCTGCAAGCGTTTTGTCAATAAGAAGATTTCCGGTTTCATCAGTAGGAAGCTTCAATCCAAGAGCCTTATAATTTCTCAGGATTGAGGCGCCCTTCTGAAGATCCTTATAATCTTCAATGTCATAAATGCCCACTAAACAACCGGCAAGAGGGATAAGAGGGTAAGTAACATCTTCAGAAATTTTTAAGCAAAACTGTTTCTTTTCATCGAGAAGCTGCCAGCGCTGAGAGGAATCTTTCTTATAAATTTCGTATTTATCAATAAATTCCTGTCCATACGATTCAAGTTCATCTTCTTTTCCACGGAAATAACTGAAATCAAAAGCTACAATATAACAGCCATCGACTATTGAGGCTATCTTAACATAATCAGCAGGAAGCTTTCTTATGTAAAACGAGTCTTTTGTCTGATAAATGTATCCTGCAAAGATATCCTCTCTCCAAGCGATAGTTAATGCTTTTCTCATTTCATGACGCAGATTAAATATCGACATGAAATCTGTAGCCTTTTTATATGAGGCTTTAAAAGCCTTATCATTTATTTCCTTAGTGGCGTCAAACTTAAACGGATACATTATATAATTAAGCGGACACATATGAGCAAAATAATTGACTACTCTACGATACTGTGACGAAACTTCATATAAGTATATCGAAGCATTGCGCAGCTGTTTGGCATTAGTTTCGGGATTTTTAAGATACTTGATAATGTTTTCTTTTGTATATTTGGTATAAATAACGGAAGTATGAGTATTACTTGCTAAATTTAAAAGTTGCACGTCGGTCAACTTAGAAAATCGCAAATCTTTCATAGCATTCTTCCATTGTTCGTTATAGTTTATTTGTTCTGCCATTTTATATCACCTTCCTATCGACATACATTTAGGGCTTCTGCATTGAAGCCTAAATGCACTCTGGGAAAGTTTAGGCTTACTCAATTTACGTTCAAGCTCATTTGCAATCTGATTTGCATAAGATAGTGAGCTGTATCGGTCTTTTCGATTTGTTCCGGTCTCTTTGATCTTTATTTCTGCTCCAACAGTCGTATATTCAAGATTGACCAATTCATTGATGAGCAACGATGTCTGGATATAAGGCATTTTAATGGTGAGCTTATCTTCAGCACTCAAATTATAAAATGCTTTATTGCTTTCATATTCATCATTAAATTCCTCTTCATCAAGAAGAAGTCTCATTTTACCACGACGAATACAGTCTCTTAGAGCATATGCGCATTGTGAGTTCCATTTCGTGTTAGCTTTTACACTATATATAACTTTTGCAGGATTAGTGCTTGATCCTTTATAGTGCTCAGCCATCTCAGCATCGTTAATACAAGTGAAAGCAGGATAAAATTCTCCGGTTATATCATCAGTCATATCCTTAACAAGATTATCAAATACTCCAACACCAACACCTTGAGTATCTATAACTATGTAATCACAATCCATTTGCTCAAAAATTCGACGGATGGTTAGGGCTTGATCTTCAGTATGTCCGCCTTCTTTATTTTCAGAATAGAGGACATTTCTGATATATTGACCGTCTTTAGTGGGAAGCAGCTGAGTAACAAAAATTGATGTTGCATCATTTTTATTGCGCTTCGAACTCATTACAGCAATATCGGCAGAAAGCAATCTAAGTTCTCCCGGTGTTTTTTCGGGATACTTAATGATTTTGTTCGAGATCTGAGTATATATCTCTTTGGGATATATAGCTTCTTTGATTCTTCTGGCTTTCATCAAGTCGTCAAACCTGAAAAATGAATCTTCACTTTCGCCCCACCATAAGCAGCCAGACTCCATGCTGAATGAAATTTCATTAAAAGTCGGGCTCATCATTTCTTCCAATACTTGCTCTGGATTCAAAAGTCCTTCTTTGATAGACATCTGATAGGGAAGTCCGCATATAAATGTTTTCTTCTTTTGATTCATCAGATCGACAACATAGCTCTGTGCTTCTTTATATGCCCAATGTGACTTAAGCCACACCGAAGACATGTAAATTTCTTTATTACGTTCCTTGGGATAGTTAACATATTCTTTCTTCTTGAAGAAACCAGGCATACGCTCCGAACGCATAAAAGGTCTGAGAACGGTTTCAATAACTTCTTTCTTGCACAGACGGAACTCATCCACAAGAAGTATGTGACATCTGCCGCCACGAGCTGTATCGGTCGTAGTGGTTACGAAAATCATAGAACCATTTTTAAATTCAATCTGAGCATCAACACTATTGAGCGTTATTTGTTTTATCTCCAATCTAAGATTTGGAGAATTCGGCATAAGCTCTGACGTTATCTTCTTCAGAACTTCCTTGGCCTGCTTAAGTGTTTTTGATGCTACGCATATTTTGGTACCGGGATACAAGATACATCTGACAACACAGAAAATAGCTGTTAAGTATGTTTTTCCGAGGCCTCTTGCGGCCAAAAACATACTGTTCGTGCAGTAATTCATCATCACAAGAATAATCTCTTGGAATAATTTCAGCTCTATTCCCAGATAATCCTTTACAAATCTGTTAGGATTTTCTCTGTAGAATGCTGCACGCTTTGCTATCGTAGTCATCATCTTTTCAGACTTGTCCTGTATTCCTGTATTATACTGTCTATATTTACTCAAGGCTCATCACCGGACCCAAAAATATCTTCATATGTGATCTGATTGATATCTTCTTCTTCAAGCTCAGGACGATTAACAGTATATTTTCTTATTTCGTCTTCATAGAGTTGACTCCAGTTATTTTTAAATCCGAACATCTTAGATAAATGTCCAAAGAAAAAGACGCTGATATAGCGTCTGATTCCATCGATATCTTTCCATTTTTCTTCAGGTTCGGGTATAGGCTCTTCGTCTTCCCAACGTTTTATCAGGACCCCGAATGAAGCAGTGTCGCTCATTGTGTTCTCGCTGCTTTGTTTAGGCTGAATGCCCGCAGAATTCATAAGGTCGTTCATAGCCTTACATAAGCTATCAACCTTATCTCCCTTTTGAATACCTCTCATAATCTGAAGCTCAAGCAAACATATTTTCTGAATAATTGCTTCCATAGCCTTTGCCTGTACAGGATAAGATAGGATCCATTCAGAATATCGGCTATCCAAATATTCGTAATCTTCGGGTTTAAATCCGGAACCCCAGAAAGACACCGTATCTGGATCTATCTCTTTTGAAGAATACATATCCTCATATGTAGTTATTTTATCCTCTTCTGCCTTTTCTTCCAATATAGTAGTGTCATATGTTTTGTTTGCATACTTTGCAGTATGGGTTTTACCAACATAGTATGTCATTCGCTTCAAAGGCTTAGAAGCGCTCTTCATCAAATTGACGATCTCTTTATTATAATATATGTCAAACTTCATGCACACTCTGCGAACCGCTTCTTCTTCGCTGCCAAGCTCTTCGAGATATTCCTCATATAACGAATCCAAACAGTCTTTGCATATTGGAAGCCTGCATCTGTGTCCTACGTGAAGCTTGCTGAAGCTGATCATAAATTCTCTGTCATCGTCCATAACTTGTTTGCCGCATTTTTCGCAGCGATACATAAATGGGACATTCTCGTTACCAGCAGCAATTTGTTTAAGCATCTCAACACGCGTATCTACAGCTTTTTTCTTTTGTTGCTGAGGAGCTTTACGTCCTAAATTTTGCTTCGGCATAATTCCTCCTTTTTATGAAGGAACTAATGTCATTTGCTATTTTTTTTAATCATCCTGTCACGCTCTGCAATGCGTTCCTTCATTTCTTTCTCTAAAGCCTTTTCTTCGGCTTTAAGTCTTTCCTTTTCTCTCATTTTATCAAGATCTTTTTTCTTATACGGCAGCTTTTCTGCTTGGCACCAACGTCTGATGCCATTATCAGTCAAACCATACATATGAGAAATCTGAGTAATATTGTATTCCAATAACAATCTCTTAAGTTCCCTTCTGCTTGGACGATCTGTTTTACGCTGCGCTAAAGAGCTGCATTCAGAGCAACAGAACTTAGCATCAGCTCTTTTGGGTTTAAACATTTGTCCACAGTAAGCACAGGGAATTTCGGGACGATAAAAATAACTCGTGTAAACGTTAGGTTCGTCGGTCTCAACCAAAGTGCCTCCCTGATGATATCTCGTATGAGCTTCTCGGGAGACAAACACGATTATGTTATCTTCGCTATTATTCAATCGATTCTGATCCTTGTGGTGAACCACTTCGCCCGGCTTCAAAGGTCTGCCAAGGATTTTCCTTGCCACAACTCTGTGTTCGGGAACAAAGCCACGTTTATCAGCTTCAGGATCAGATGGTAAATAAATTGTGCGGTATCCTGAATATGACATTCATAAATCTTCCTTTCATTCTGATATACTATTATATATATTATTTTGCCACAAGGGCGAAGGCTTGTTCGGAGCACAAAGCCTCTGAAAGCTCATTGGGGATGCGATCGGGATTCGAACCCGAGCCGACGCCGTGAAAGGGCACCATCTTAACCACTTGACCATCGCACCAAAATAGTGCGCCCCTATTGGGGCAGCACCATCGTTAATCTTCTTCTTCGTCTTTGTCATATATTCCGGGGTTCATATCTCTCTTAAACTTCTGAGTGATACGGAACTTGACCCATCTTGTTTCGGGAAAAATATACTCAACTTTGTTACCATTTTCGTCGAGCATTACTCCGTTTCCGTCAAGACGAAACATTTTTCTGGGCGGCTTGATATAGGGCTCAAGCCAACCGAGCTTAATGAAATAAAGACCTCTGCCTTCAAGCAAAGTCTCTTTCATTATATTGACAAAGGAGTCATAAGCAATTCTACAATTAGCCTGAGTGAAGCCAGTATCATAAGACATCCTTTTTATAAATTCTGTCTTAGTGATCATTTCAGGCTGATTTTTCTTGGAAGACGACATAATATCGCCCCCTTATTACTTAAACGACTTCTTAAAAGTAGAACTGAACTTGAACTTGGGGACAGTATGAGCAGGGGAAACAAACTTTTCCTTGGTGCGGGGATTCTGTCTTTCACAAGCCTCTACGTCAGCAGTAGAGAAGGTGCCAAAGCCATAAAGCTTTACAGTGTCCTTCTTGTCCAGAGCTGAGATAATTGTGTCAACAACCGCATTAAGCGCAGTCTCAGCATCATTCTTTGTCATGTTAGCGTTTGCTGCGATAGCAGCGATAAATTCCTTCTTAGTCATAATAATTTCTCCTTTTATTCTTTAATATTTGTGTATAGAACATCCGTAAGTCCATATTCTTTATCGAAAATAAAAGACTTACATTGTCTCTTTGAACGATATCCTTGCTCAGTAGTCCACGCTGATGGCGCACTGATAGTGGGCAATCTTTGAATTCTCATGTGATTGTTTTCATCGAGAACCATTTCACTATGTAGATGCTGTAAAAATACTTCAGTATTAGTTACACTGCTCCATACTTTTCTACACTCATCAGGGATGAGGGCAGGAAGCTTTTTAATATCAGCGTCATGTGCGAACACGAAAAGTGTTTTACCAAAAACACGATACTTACGAGGAGCAGGGGACATATCTACCGTTACTCTTTTGTCATCCTTATACCAGGCATAGCAATATTGTGCAAGAGAATATCCAACAGTCTTGTCATGATTAGCATTCACCAAGACAACATCTACAGGTGCGATATTTGCAAGCATATCAATAGCTATAATAGTCATATCGAACAGCTTCTGCATCATATCAAAATATCCACAAGCATTATCTTGCGGTGTTCCCTTAGTAGTTGTTCCGGCAAGATTATCAAAATTACTTTGATCTCCGCCTATAGTAAATATAATCCTACTAAGCTTGATATGTTTCACACGAGACATCACATCTTTAATGACATAGTAAAATAGATTTTCAGCAATCTCGCAGTTATATTCGCTTCCGGTCTCAAGCATACTGGATCTGAGAGCAAAGTGAAGGTCAGATATGGGTAAAATAAGCAGATTATCACCCGTTCCGTAATCTGATGATACTACGGGAATGGTAATATTACTGTATCTTCTATCTAAATCATCGAACCACTGCTTCATGTCAGAGTCCATTAGTTCGGGGACTTTGGGCTTTACAGTTATCTTGCTTGAATATAGTGTCTTGTCTCCACTGTTCCATTTGCTGTTTTTAGCAGATGAAACATCAAAGAAACGTGGATCATAATTATGTAAGCGCAAAAGATAATCAACGTCACGAAGTTTACTTTCATCCTCAATATAGAATGTACGTTCGCTTGTTTCCGATCTGTCTGCGTTTATCGTAACGGTTTCCTTGGTGGATATAGTCGCAGCATTGGTTTTAGGCTTGATTTCCCAGCCACCGTTGATAAACTCATAGAAGAACTTTGCACCTTTACGGGCACAGTCTCTGGTTTCGTTTATACCATATCTGGCTCTCATATCGGCAACATCCTGCCATTCAATATCCTCGTTGTGCTGCTTCTCACAGAGAATATTGTAAAGATCTATATAATATTGATTGTCCATATTATACGACCTCATCAATGTCACAGTCTTTGCCGATGATTGAATCTACAATGCCAAGCGTTTTGGCTTCATCTGCAAAATAATAATTTTCAATTCTCTCTGTCTTTTTCAGGTCTTTTATGGAAAGCTTTGTTCTTGACACAACAAACTGCATCAAGCGCTCTTTATATTTTTGACCAAATCTCCAATAGTCATCAACCTTAGAAGGACTGCCATAATCTCCGTCTCTTCCTTCATGATTTAAAAAGAATGCGTTTTCAGAAGCATATCTTTTGTGGCACGAAATATAGATATAGAATCCCATGGACAGTGCATATGATGTACAAACACCAATTACAGGTGTCTTTGAATTTTTGATGCAGTCACAGATTCCCATACCGTCCCACGTAGAACCTCCGGTAGATGATATGTATATGATGATTGGAGTTCTCTCTGTAACGGGTACGTCAATATCAAGTGCATTATATCTCATGATATGATATGAAATATTGGCTCTGGTCTCAGGGGTGATTTCTCCATTGATAAAAAGTTTTCTGTCCTCAATGTCCGACATAACAAACATTTCTTCGAGTCCATAATTGAAATTATTTGATGATGCACATTCAAGAACATTCATTTCACCACATTCGCAGCTCTTCTCTTCAGAAATTACCGCTTCAATATTGTCAGTCTGTTTATTCTCTGTCATGCTTTAGCCCTCACGTATATTGCGATATTCTCTGATGAGTCCGAGATATCTGTTGCTTTCAGGACAATAATATGTCTTGCCGCTCATTCTACTTCCCTTTGCTCCATGTTTACGCTTCGAACAGATGGTAATATAAGGGTCACGCACATGCTTGCAGATAAATAAATATTCGTCTTTACTGATTTGTATCATTTTGTTCATCCTTTTACTCGTATTTTAGGAAAAGTCTCGGTACCACCGAAGGCATAAATTCCTACTATATAAACAACAATCAAAAACGAAAGAAAAACACGCTCAAATAACGTATTATAGCCATTCGAGCGTGTTCAATTTACTATTACAAATCAACTTGAATATCAAACTTTATCTTGCAATTTGCGCATTCTTGTCTGTTCAATATTTACTTTCACACTACAGTTCTTACAGTATTTTGTGCGGGCATTCCCTTTACACTTTGTCAAGCGCCCACACTCTGCACATCTGATATACTTATGCTTGCCTAAGTAATTCATGTATTCATGTCCAAGCTCCCTGAAATCAGATATTCTTATCGCCATATACGATTCTTCCTGAATATATAGAACCTGAATGTTTGTATTAGTAACTTTCATGCTGAACCCAATCAATCCGGCTCGATATAAACTATTCAGCATTGCTGCTTGTTTTTTGATAGTAGCTGGTACAGCAGCGATTTTGAATATTTCATCATGAGAACGACAAACCCAACCATTGTTGTTTATATTTCTTTTATCTCCGAATTTCGCAAGACACAACAACGTAAACGCAAGTCTTTCGAGAGGTGGAGATTTTAGATTTTTTATAGTTTCCATTTCCGCCCTCGTAATAACGACTTCGTTTATCTCTGTAAGAGGGTATTTATCTGCCTTTTTCACTTTGTTCTGTAAAGTATTCTCCCATAATTTCGAATCATACTTAGGATAATTATTTTGCATAAACTCATTCAGCTTATTATATATTTTTTTACCCGTGAGCTTTTCAACATTATAATAGTATCTCGCAAGCAATGATAAGGTTTCAGAAGGCTTTTCGCCAACATTTCCTGTCTCAATAATTCTCTCTGCTTCTGCACGTTCATTAAGTATTATCATTCTTTGTCTCCACCTTTGCCTTCCCGATGCTAAAACTTTCTCCACAATAAATAATCTCGCCGTCTTTATCTTTATACACATATGAAATTTCATTGTTATTTTTAGCAAGAAGATTATGAATAATCGTATCTACGCATATTTCCCATGCAAACTGTTTAGAATGTGAGGACTTGTAACACATGTCAAGGATAATGTCACACAATTCATATTCGTTAGGACAAATAGCTTGACATTCTCTTTTAAATTCATCCCTCATCACCAAAAACTGAATGGACGTTTCTTCCCTATCCAATCTTTGTTGTTTCGATCTAATTTGAAAATCGACTGTTCTTTTTAAATACTCGTCATAGAGTTGTTTAATTTTCGCATAATCGTATTTGCTATACTCTGCGCCGCTTTTCATTATACTATAATCAAAATCAGACGATGATTTTACAGAGGATATGTATCCATCGAATTCCTGTTCTATCTTATGGCAAATTTTATTCATCGTTGAGCTGTTGTCGCTTACGGGCAGCAGTAAATAATACCAATGAAGAAAATCGTTTTGCTCTTCTGTCTTCTCGGGCAGAGCTTCTAACTCCGCAATATCCATCTGATAAAGCATTCTGCATTTTTGATTCGTGCTTTTTATATATTGATTGTATTCGGTCATCTGATCCGGATATATATAATTCGTGAAATATGGCTTTTTATTTGCACAGATAGAAGAGTTGAATTTCTTTTTCAATGTTTCTTCAGGTGTGCTATTATCTTTGACTTTGTTTTTGGACATGTTATACCAATAATCAGGCATAGGTTTGGAGATTATGCCTTTTGTACGATCTATACAATTCTGCTGGTACAACTGGCCACACATTATCCTATATTCCAGAGTCTTGTACTCTTCGCTATCCTTTTTGAATAAAGGCAAGAGATCATACATAGCTGTTATGTGATTAGTTGTTGTACCTATTTCATCACCAAAGCTGTTTTGATTAGCTTCTATGAGCAATTCTTCGGTTATGATCTTTTTTTCTGCTTTTCTCTGAGCACACATTATTGCAGGTAAATCTCTTGTATTCTCAAGAAGAACTTTATTATCTGTTGTTATCAATGCGTCTCCATCAAAGTCACACCCATTCAGTGCATGACAGAACGAGTCGTGAGCATTTAACACGTTTACAACGTGCATATATTTATACCATCGACGTATTTCAGGATTGTCAGCTATCTTCATTCTTCTTATATTATTTGCCGCCGACATAGGTGCTCTAAAGCACACAATTTCTTTCACTCCGAGATCAGCCCAATACTCCGAATAGATTTCCCCGGCTTTTAACAATCCCAGCTTACTCTCATCTGTTTCAATACCGAATGTTTTTTGACATAAAGCAACAGGATCTCCCGAAATTGTCGCATAATTACCATGTATTTTAAGTACGCCGATCTTAGCCTCATCAATTTTTTTCTTGAGCATATAGTTGAGTCTGTTTATTACGTAATTGTCCTTAAGCATTCGAGGGTCTATCATTATTGCCTTAGCGAAATCATTTTCGACAGAATTGATATTATCTGCAGTTAAGCCCATACCTTTAAGAAACAAAATCGTCTTATTCACATCTCCGCTGATAACGTCTTTAATCTCTGATACGGTAGGGGAGATAAGCTCTTCAATCTGTTTATCATTTAGCTCGTAACTTTGAATAAACTGGTAATTAAGATTTCTTTCACTTTCAAGTTTCTCAGGTAAAGCTTTAGTTATCGCAAACCCGTAATGATTACCCGTGCTTTTTTCTATGTAATCATCTATACTCTTATACGAGTCCCAAAGTTTAAGCATCGATGGAGTTGTTATCATCTCAATATCGTCGAGATTATGTTTATTTCCCCACACATCTTTGATTATCTTGTTCCCGCCGTATTCTTCGCAAAAACTATGAAAATCAAAAGTGAACATCATTCCTTTGAAAAAGGCATTCCTTGTGCAGAACCCAGATACAAGATAATGTTCTCCTATTTCGGAACTCCACTTTTCAGCCAAAGCAGGACAAATAAGTCCGTATCCATCATTAGTATTCAGTTCCACTTCCTGATCCGCAACAGTCATTACCGGTTCGTCGCTGTTGCCATCGTCAAGATTTATTATCTTTTCCCGAAAATGAGTAAAAACATCATCTACCACAAGAATGCCTTTAGGCATCGAAACCGGAGTAGAAGTGCTGCATGAAAGTGATTTGTAAGCCTCAAATTTTGCAGGAACCAGTTTGATACTAAGGTCTCTGTCGTTATCAAGTCTACGGGCAAGCTCTTTATGTATTATTTTCCCTTGATTAGATATCTCGCTTGCATATATTATCGTAGATTTCTTTACACCATTGGTCGTTCCTATCAATCTCTTATAAGACAATCCGTTAATCTTAAATCCTGTATTTAACTTTTTAAAATCTGACATCCTATCCATTATGATTGCAACATAATCAGGTTTAAATTGAAGCCGATCCAACTCAGAATATAGTGCTTTTATGCGGCGTTTATTTGCCAGTGATTTGGGCATTTTTTGTATGCTTCGTATCTCACGCCGAATGGTTTTGATTTTTTCTTCTGTTGCCTGAACATCGAGTCCGTTAATTTCATCGATGAAGCGCATAACTTCACGATCTCCCAGAGCAATTATTTCGTCATTACGTCTGGCGTCTTCCAGAGACAAAGTTAAGCTCTTACGAGGGGCAGATAATATCCTGCCACTACGTAGCTTAAAAATGTACTTCTGATATGTCTTTTGTTTTGACAGAGAAATAACCTCCTTTTTACCTTTTCCCTATACGAGCATATTTTTCACAATAGTATGCCCGAAGGTCTTCTGAACGAGTCCTTGCCAATATAGTCTTCCTTTTGGCAGAATATTTCTGATACTTACCACAAGCAGAATGACAATTATAACAGCGCTCAGAACAGTCTTTACATGGTGATGTTTCCAAGATGTTTATCTCCTTTCTAATATGTTCAGCAAGCCTTAATAAAGATCCCATCTATCCGGACAATCAAAATCATCTACAAACTGAATCGGATCTGGCGTAGGTTCTATATAATCCTTTTTTTGCGTGAAGACTATTTTCAGTATTTTTACACGATTATAATCATGTCCTGCAAAGAAGATATTCGGATTGGCAAAGAACCTCATGTCGGCTTTATCATCTTCATAATTATAAAAATATCCTAAGAAACTTTGATTATAACCGTTCCAATCAAACTTAATGTCTCGATATTCTCTCATGAAACGAGCCGCATTAGTTCTGTCATATCCTACCAATTCACAAAAATCTCCAACGCTCATAGGGATTATTGCATCTTCATCTGTTTCTTCAGGGTTATAACAAATTACATTCCATTCACGATTTATGTAGGGAATAAGCTGAAATATATACCCAAGATATACGTGCTTGTTCTGGGAGACGGACAAATATAATTTCCTCAAATTATTTATGTAAACACGAACGTATCTCTGCTTCTTGTCAGACGAATCTATCGAAAGTTCTCCTCTGTAAAAATGATCAGTATTAAGTTTGTAAAGTTTTTTCTCTTTGATCAAATATCCTGTTGATACTACTTCAGCTAAAAATCTTTTAAATGTTGCCGGCTTTAATACCATTAAATTTTGCATCTTTTCTCGGGTTATATATTTGCCATTTGATTTTAAAAACTTTCCGTCATATTCTAAGAAAGTCGAAAGATATACCAATCTGATTGCAGTCTGAGGAGACAAGTCCGTCATAGACTTATGAATATTAAATAAGTACATGACAAACTGCTCTTTTTTTGTCAGATATTTAAAACATTCTACCTGCTCATTGTTTTCAGCATATTGTTTTCTGACTTCTTTCTGTTCTTTGGTGATCAATGTTGCATCATCAAATATTTCTCCTGTGTTTGCATCTATATACGATCCTATAAAAATCCCTCCTCAATAATCATGAACAGATTCACCTCGTCAAATTTGAGCCTTTTTTGCCCGATTTCTCGTCAAATTTGAGCCTTTTTAAAATTGCGTTTTTGTTAGGCAGGAACAGGCAAAAAAGCACTTTTTTGAGGTGAAATTACATTGTTCTTTATACCTTACTTCATACGGTCAGCTACCACATCGGGATCACTTCCTCTCTTGTCGTTGGGGGAAAAGGAATCTTTAAGAGTCGGGACGTGGAAACGTCACGACCAGTGTAATGAACGTAAGTTCATTACACTGTTTTCCCACTGCAACTTGTTTTCTGTTGCAAAGTAGTTTACTCGCCACTGATTTCATCAAATAACTTGGTCAGTCTTCTTGGCTTGTAGACTCTATTCTCAAGCTGCTTGTGATCTTCAGCCAACTTATTTACGTTACAGTTGTCATACAAGCTTTTCACAGCCATTATGCTATCTTTGATCTTACGTCTCTCCTGCAGTGTATCTCTCAGCATCTTATAGGCAGCATAAGCATCAGATACATTGAACTTGCTAAATTCAATCAGATGTTCTATGTCTGTTATTTCCTCATTTATTTCAGATAGTCTTCCCTGAAGCTTTGATAAACATCCGTTCTTTCTTGCTTTAAGCTCAGCCATTTCATCAAATAATGTAAGATAATCAATCTCATCATTATCAAATGTTTCTATGACATCGACTGTTTCATCAGGCTCACGATCCACTGTTTGCTGTTCTGTCTTGCTCTGAATCTCTCCCTGTAGCTCATTATCTTCTACAATATCCTGTCTTACAGACCACTGAGTGCTAATATTGTAGAATCTACGAGGTAGCGATACAAGAGCCTGTCCTGCTCTCTGAGCAGTAGAATATCTTCTCGCTTTGCTGAGATCTTCTGTTACAAACATATATCCATCAGATTTAGTGGCAATGTACTTATTGCCTGTGCCTATGTAATACATTTACAATTATCCTTTCTGTACTTATATTTCATTCATCAGTTTTTCTATACACTCGCAGAAAAGCTCATACTTATCAGGACGAGCAAGAATAACTTCTTTCTTGGTTCTTGCGCCGCATCTTCTCATAAGCTGGCTCCAGCTTGCCTTAGTACCCATTGTTCCATAAACAATACTGTATGTACGAATGCCATGTGCGCTATGGTCATTTCTTTTGGCAATAAGAGGCGCTATAGCTTCGGAAATTTTATCAGCGTTTGTCTGAACAGATGACACAGAAATAACAGGCGCTGTGCAGTTCTTTTCAATCGTTGCCGCTACTTTCATAAAATGAGCATAATAATCAGGAAATTCAATAATACTGTTAATAATAGATGGTGTCTTATCTTCGACATAATATGTAGGGTATTTGCTTTTCAGACGGTTCATAGCAAACTGACGACTAAATCCACCGTGCTGCTCCATCGTATCATATATGTAAGAAAGCACTTCCTTGTGAGACTCTTTGCCTAAAAGCTTCTGCAGATTTGTCAGGACTGGAGCTATGCTATTATATTGAATACGATAATCAGGCGGCTGTGCAACGGAGCGGGCAGCATAGAGCGCAGTCTTTCGGGTTGCTTCCAGCTCGGCTCTGAGGGCAGTGATTTCGGCAAGAACCCGATCATTGGCAACCCCATAGCCACCTGTTCTGCGGATTGCAGGCAGCACTTCCGATGTCACCCAGCGCTTGAACTGCTTTGCTGTGGGCAGCTTGCTGGAGAGGATGAGGGAATAGAGACCTGATTCGTTGATGATTATGGGATTCTGAACTCTTCCGATGGAGTCACGAATCGTTACCCCATCGGTCTTATCTTCATCATCAACATGATCTCCGATTGCTTTACGGGAATTGCTGTATCCCAATATCTCAGCCACATCTTTCCCCACGAACCAAGGCTCCCCGTTGATTGTCATTGTCCTTATCTGACCAAATTCGCTGTTCTGATAGATTGCGATTGCGGTTGTTAGTGTTACTTCATTCATTGTTATTATCCTTTCTAATATGCCTTTAGTTTTCTCTCTTATACAGCTTTGGAGTTCCATCGGCATTAAGCATAGGCGTTATTGCCTCGCCGTTAGCCGTATGTGCTTCAAGATACATAACCATTGTATCTTCATCGTACCAAATGCTGATGCGACCATCATAAACCAATCTTACCATAGGATTTTTATATTCTTCAATATCAACGGTGGTTGCTCCCTGTGGATTACTGCATGCCACAAGCATTCCTACTGTAAGCACACAGCCTGCCAATATGTATTTTGACTTCATAATATCACCTCATTCATAAATATGAATTTTTGCATCAACGCTTCGAACGGTTGTGCATGAATCCATCTCTACAATCTTTCCTGTCATAATATTGATGCAGATGTAACGCATACCAAACTCGCACTTACTGCTTTTAATATAATATTGATTTTTATATGAGAACATATTACCTTCAGATATATCCATCAGTGTAATGTCATTCTTTGAGTTAATTGTTATCATCATTATTATTATCCTCCTATCAGTATCCATAAAGGAAATTTCTTCTTGGGTTTTATTTCTATAAAGTCCACGGTGTCTAAAGTTCGAATCAGTTCAGGCTTATTGCGCCTTATCTCGCTGACCGATGGATAAATGCCTAATTCTACAAGGATTTTAGGCAAATATCTTTCATCGGTATAATATGTTTTCTCAGACTCGCTACCGATCCAATCGTCGCTGTTTGCGGCAAATATTTCAGCAGGATCTACAATAGGCGTCCCGATGACAATATTTTCAACGTGTCTCATTATTATCCTCCTCGTCACTTGATGCAATTACACATGCTATGGCAGCAAGCGCACAGCTGCCTGCGAACATCCCGATTACAAACCCTATCCAGAACATTTAATCACCTCCCTCCGTATAATCTGCGACTATCTGAACCGCCCAATAATCCGCAGCATAGTGCTGAACATAATCAGGAATATCTTTAAGCAGGGTTGGCAAGAATGAGTGCTCAACTATATCAATAGCTTTTTCAATAGAACAGCCAAGCCGGTCGCTTACCTCTTCTGCAATATAATACAGCGTCTTATTCATTTTGTACCTCTAAAGTCTCTGGGCTTTTCAGTTCTGCCTGAAGCTTCTCAATAGCATTATCTATCTCATCGGCAAGTCTCCATCTGAAATGACACCAACCGTTGCTGCCATCGTTCGAATACATAGAACACTTACCGTCTCCGCCTTCGGGAAAATGAGCACAATAATAGCAGTCGAGATCGTGTTCGTTGAGGTCAGATGCCATATGATTAATAGTATCTTGGGTTTGCTTCAAGAGATTAATAAGATTGTTTTTATCATTTCTTGTCATAAGCTCCACCTCATATCAGAAACTCGTCCGCGGGTTCATACGGAAACTTTTCAATGTTCGTATAAAACATCGTATATTTACCGTTATCCCAGTCACCGTGATAATGCCCGAAATACCAATGCTTGAAATCAAGCTTGTCGGCAATCTTCTGGAGCCATACCTCCATAGAGCTATCAACAGTAGATTGGTCTATGCTTCGGAGAAACAAATGCACCGGGCGTTCATAATAAGGACAAGTGTGCGAGAGCACATAGTCTACACGCCAATCATTGTCTTCGAGGATTTGATTGATTTCAGCTTTTCGAGCATCTGTTGTCTGTTCCGAAGCAAACCACTGCCAACCCCTTTCGAGACGATAGAATTTGTCTACAGAATAAGCGCCGCCGAGAGCAAGACACTTAGCTCCGTTGAGTTCATAAATACTGCCGTCCTTTGCGAAGATAATATTAGGATATTCGGGTTCGTAATAAGCCGTATCTCCACAGAAATCAATCTGTTGATAAGTCGATATGTTTTCCGGCCTCTCTTCGTGATTACCGTGAATACAAAGTAACGTAATGGGAAGTTTAACTACCTGCTGCTTGAAGTCAGTATCTCGGCTATCGAGGTAATAGTTAAATCCAACATCGCCAAGGATTATCAGCAGATCGTTGCGTGTCGTGTGGTAAACACCGACGGTTTCAAGAATTCGATTGATACTGCCGTGGATATCGCCTGTGATGTAGATGTTGTCAAATGTCTTTATTCGAGCCATTTCTGAACCTCCTTTAATAGTATTTCTCTGTCGTTCGGAAGAGTATTATCTATTACAGACATCAGCAATGATTTGAGGACTTCCCCTAATTCCTTGCCCGGGACAAAACCCAAGACAATAAGATCATCTCCATTGATTGCGAGGTCTTTCATAGAAAAGCATTGTTGTTCTTCGAGAACTTGGTTTAAAACATCTGCAAGATCATCAATTTTCCTCATTTTCTCCCTATCATAAGGAATTTTCTGCCCCCTAATATCAGCCCTGCGAAGATCGATGAGACGCTTTAATTGAACTTCTCCCACTTTGTTTAGCCAACGCTTAACAGCTGATGGCTTTGCAACAAGTATGGAATCGTGGTATAAAACCAGCTGGACAACAGCATTTCGGGTGTTGCTGTCATATTTCAAGCGCCTCATGATTTTATCTGTCATATCCGCCCCGACAATATTGTGTCCCACAAAATGTCTGATACCGTCAGGTTCGTCTTGGTATGAATGAGGTTTCCCGATATCGTGGAATAATGCCGCCAATCGAAGGATAAGATTGTTCTGACAGGATACTGCTGTATAAAGTGTGTGAATAAGTACATCGTACATATGATGAGGATTATTCTGAGGAAACTTAAGCATATCCTTAAGCTCTGGAATAAATTGTGTGAATACGTGAAAATATAGGACTAACATTGTGACAAATCGATTGGATATAACGATTTTATTGAATTCGCTGGTAATTCTTTCAGTGGATATATTTGCTAAAGAATCCCTCTGTCTGTTTAGTTCAGAAGACGTGTTGTCTTCAATAACAAAACGCAGCTGTGCGGCAAATCGAATGGCTCTAAGTATTCTGAGAGCATCTTCGTTAAACCTATCTGCCGCATTCCCAACGCATCTGATTATGCCACGCTTTATATCACCCATTCCATCAAACGGATCGATAAGACCTTCTTCGTCATTATATGCCATTGCATTGATTGTAAAATCTCGACGTCTTAAGTCTTCTGTAAGATCATCAACGAACGTCACGCTGTCAGGTCTGCGATTGTCGGAATACACCCCGTCGATACGAAACGAAGTGCATTCATACTGCTCGCCATCAATGACTACTGTTACCGTGCCATGCTGCAACCCCGTCTCGATAACACGGTAATCTTTAAACACTTCAAGCGTTTGCTCCGGTCTCGCAGAAGTGCATATATCCCAGTCATGAGGAAATCTGTTCATTAGACTATCTCTGACACAGCCGCCAACGATATATGCTTTGTAACCTGCATCTTGAAGTGCATGAATGATTACATTTGCATTGGGCGGCATATCAATTTTATACTTCATTTTTTATCACTCTTTCATTGACGCTCTGAACGAAATCATTTATTGCCTTGTAGTTTGGCTTAGGTGGGAGTTCAGTGTGCTCTTTCGCATACTGATATTTCTTTTCATATTCGTCTATCATCTCATAGAACTCGGAAGTGGGCTGCTGATTTTCATCAAGGTACTTGCCGTTGCGGATGTCTATCAGCAGGTCACGATCCTTTTCACGGTATGTTATTACGCCTCGTCCCTCAAGAATGTCAGTACACATGAGATACAGACGAATCAAGTGCATCATATGCTTGCCAAGCCTTCCGTTTTCGATAGCCTTGCTATTGCGACAGCCGATGTTATTGTAAGACTTGATAATGCTCTTCATTTCATCCCACATTCCGGCGTAGTCTCTGATAGGGTAGTGAGTCAAGTTAGTGTCCATGAAAATCTCAGTTTCCATATCGGGATTTACAGCCTTGTCGATATACAGTCGAAGCTGACCAGCAGGAATACCATATTTTTCTTCAAAGTTTTCGGCAACTTGAGACAGTGTGTTATAGATATACTGTTCCAGCTGTTCCTGACCAACAAGGCGGTTGGCTTTATTTTCAAGGCGACGAAGCTGAGCGGTTGCATACCCACCGAAGCTGTATGCTGCTTTCTGGGAGAGAAACAGCTCAACGTTGTCAATAAGTTCCTGCCCAATAGGGGAGATATAGAAATAATGCTCTGGCTTGTTTCCCAGCATCTCGATGGTGTTGGGGTTACAATTAGTGAGCAGTGAGACCAACTTGTTGAACGAATATATCGTCGTGTCGGTCTCCTCATTTACAAACTGCTCGAAATTTTCGCTGGTAAGCAGCTCCCTTGGAGTATTCAGAGCACATCCTCGGATATCCAAGTCGCTGGTGGGCGTATCCGTTCCGTAAGCGTGGGAACCGCCGACTGTCAACAAGATGATATTAGAGCCAAGATGTGGATTATCCGACAGGAAGCTGTATTCAGAGCTGCGGAGCGCAAACTTGATTTCATTTATTGTCATAGTATCATTCCTCCATCATAAATTTCTCTCGGTTAAGAATTTCACAAGCCTTTTCGGCTGCTTCTCTGGTAAAACAAACAACAAAGAAATTACAAGAACACTGAAGAGTATAACTAAAACACTTATATGTATTATCATAATATATAGTCCATGTTTCTTTACCTGTATCCCAATCAGGAAAACAATCGGGACACAATAACTCGTGGAGCTGCATCAGCTTATTCTGGACACGCAAAACGTTGTCACGATACCATTCGAGATGTTTTTTACACCCAGCAACTGGCTTAAATTTAGCATTCATATCAATTATTTCTATGTCAAATATAGAAGATGGGTTATAAATTTGTGAAGCAATTCTGCCATTATTACAAATACACAGATATTTTTCACCCTTTTGGGGTATCCACACGGTTTCATTCTTTTCAGCAAGTTCAGCCTTGAGCTTTTCAATCTCTGCTGCCATTGCCTCATAGTTAGCTTCAAGCTTGGAAATTTTTTCTTCTGTCGTCATTATTATTTACCTCCATTTAACAGTTCTTTCAGAACATCATATTCTTCCTGCGTGAGACTATTAACTCTGTACTCGTACTTAGGACAGCATAGTCTAAGCTTACCACCATTGATATTAGGGTTTACAGCCTCAACATAGAAGTATCTTTCACCATCGGCTGCTGCTTTCGCTGCCCATTCAGACAGGTCTGGTCGTCTATAAAGTTGAACTCTTCTGTCACTGTCATACACGGGAAATCTATTCACGCAAACTTTATGTATCTTACTCTTGATTTGTGCTTTAATATCAGCATTCATCATTTATTACCTCCATTTGATGTTTCCATTATAGTCATAATACCCATCCTTTCATTTCAATAGGAGACTTTGATTTTTCTCCGTAAGCACAGTAGTAGTCTTTTTCTACTATTGCATAATCGTAACGCTTGCAACAAAGCCTTTTGTCAAGTGTCTGCCGAGCATATTCACACCTTCGGCAGCGTATGACCGGCTCGACGTCAGCGGCGGCAAACGTCTTGATGAAATTTTTTAAATCGTCAAGAGTAAGACGGCATGCGTCATACTCTTCAGGCGTCATCGAGGAAATGCAGTTATCAATGGTCAAGATCACCATACGACGGTCTATGTACTCGTGTTTGTTCACTGTTTTCATTTCTTTCACCTATCCATTTTTCAAAACTTTTGACACAATCACTGCAAACATCTAAAAGTTTTGTGTCGTAGCGTGCTGACTGATGGTATATCTTAACTTTTAGTCTAACTATTTCATCATAATCAAAAATAATCTTGCCGCAGATATCACATATATAAGCAGTATGTTCAGCCATTTTAATCGTCGCTCCAATCAAGTTTTTGACCGCATTTTGGACAACATTCGGATTTTATCTTTTTCCCCGCTTTATCAACATATTCAACCAGACCAAAACAATATTTACAAATAGGACAGCAGAAATATTTATCAAAAATAAGATACCCTTGAATAAAATTTTCTTCTTCCTGTATTATGGGTTCTGCCGGTACTTCTTTTTTCAGTGCTTTAATAGCCATCTCCATTGCCACAGCATAGTCAAGTGGATAGTTCCACTCGACCTCAGCTATAGCAATCTTGAGCGTATCTATTGCTTCTTGTGGGGTCATTGCCATCACCCCTTTTTCTGCTTGTTGGCTTCATACAGCTTCAACATATCATCCGTGTCGATGTCTTTCAAGTGGTACTTCCATACGTCTTCATCTGTATATTCAAAACCGATAGCTTCGGCAAGAGATTTAAGCAGATAGAAATATGCAGTTTCAACCTTGTTGTAAATATTACATTCATTTTCAGCAGCCGAACCAGACCAGCCATGATACCCTATATCACCCATTAACCAGCCGAGATCATAAAGATAATGACCGTCTTCGTTTCCAAGAACTTGGTGGGTGCCGTCTTTGAAGTATGTATTGCCAGTTTCTTTAGGACTCAGATCCCACCACATTATCTGCTTGAACATTTGGCGGTATATGTCATAAGCGCCGGACATATTTGATTTATTCATTATTTTTCCTCCAATATACTACTTATTTCAATATTGAGCGTTTCCCACTTCTTTGTGGTCAGACTCTTCAGATAAGACATCTGTTCAGACATTATTACCTTGTCTCTGTGGGCTTCAATATATGTTTTCAGGGTATCAATTATATATTCTTTCACGATCGTCTCCAATCCTATGCGCTGTAATACTTGATATATTTCATCCAAGGTTAAGCAATCATAAAAGCTTGTTCGCAGTTTTGCTTTTGATCTTAACGTACACCCATTTGAGAATGTAAAATTATATATATCTTTATTAAGACAGTTAATCCATGTAAGGTCACGGGAAATGTCTTTGTTGATCTTAAAAATATGTCTATTATAAATAAAAGAAATTTTCACCATAGGACACTTGAAATAAGGATAAATATAGAACTTATATTTGGCTTTTATGTTCATTATTCATCGTCTCCTTTAAAACGAAATATTTTCAGGATTATAAAATTGCTGAAGCTTATGAAAAACATCTTCGTTTTCTCTCAACGCTTTGTAATAATCGTTACAATAAACGCTCAAAGTTGCTTGGCAGCCATCATAAAAATCCACTATTCGCTTGCATATCCAAAGTTTTTTATCACGATCGTATTTTATTTTAAACCAATGACCGTTTTCACTCCAAGGACTATTAAGAGCTTTTGTTGCATATTCAATGTCCTCATTATCTGCGTCGTTCGTGTTGTTGCTTATTTTAATTATTTTTAATGCGTCATCTAATTCAAAATGCTCCCAATCATTATCAATGTAAAGATCAATCTCAATCATTCTTATCACTCCTTCTTAAAAAGCCCGCATCGTTCGTCTGATTTTTGAGGTCTGCGACCTCTTTACGCAGCTGCTTGATTTCATGTAAAATTGCGACTTTGTTGCTGTAGCAGTCTTTGTAGTAATCTTTATTGAATATCCAAGCATCAGCATCTGCACATAATGGGATGAATACCCAAAGTGTTATAAATGCACATATGATAATAATAACAATAATTGCACCAATCATTATCCATTTCTCCTTCATTCAAACATTATTCTGCTATTTACATAGCTTGTATCCTGTGAGAAAATAGGTATTTCTTTATCAATAACCCAACGAGAACGCAGTGTCACGCCATCTCCAGTTTCAATCTCATACTGTTTTTTAATACAGCAAGAACCACGCTTTAAATGAGTGGGAATATTATTCCAGTTGATACCTTTTTCCTGAAACAGCATTTCCTGAAGCTCTGAACAATTCTTGTTTTGCAGCTGTTTGTGTGAGAAATTTGCCTGAGCTACAGACTGAATAGAATTGCGGGTCGCATCCTGCTGTCTCCAGAGCAGACAATTATTGACTTCTTCTTTTGGAATATTAAATACTCGGCTATCGAAGAGTGCTCCGTGAAAATCTGCGTCGTCATAAGCGTTCCTTATCTTGAACCATTTTTCAAGCATATCTTCGTTTGAATGAGTATTCATAATCCATCGGTCTTTATTTTCACAAAATTTTCTGTTAAATTCCAATGTTGCCATACTTGCTGAAATACTGCACATCTTCTGAATGTTATTATCAAACCAAGCCTGAGATGTAAGCTTCTTATAGTCACAAAGCACAAGAGTTATTTCATCAGACTGAGTGTAGCCGAGAACACAGCCTTCGATGTTTTCACAAAGATATTTCATTGTGTCCTGCATAGTCTCAACGAGAATATCATCAAACGGCTTAACAAAGCCTCTTGTAAATGTGTGAAATGCTTTGCCGTCAATCCTGATGATAACAGGCGTTCTGCGAGTAAGATGTGTGCGGGTTACATTTTCGTATGTTTTCATTCTGTCGCCAAAATTATCATTTTTATTCATTATTTATCTCTCCTCATCCAATCCTCGACACGCTTGTCGTTATCGGGATCAATGTAATATTTGTAAGCCAATTGTCTTGGAAATCCGACTGAATCTGGCTGCCAGTACAGGTATTCCCACCAAGCAGGTTCGCCGTCATCATTGAGGCAGCTCCACGATGGATACTCAAACATGTTTCTGTAAATACCGCCGTGGTCGTCAAATACATAGTTTCTGCCTTCCCCGGTCAACTCAACCAGAACCCTGTCAATGCAAGCTCTTTTGGCCAGTCTGCAAAGCCACGTGTTAAACGTTCGGTCACGAAATGCTCCGTCAACTACGATGATATATTTGCTCTGTGTTTTGAGCCAACCGTATTTTTGGCTGTGAGTACCGTAAGAATTGATGAGCTGGTTTGAGCAGTTTTCAAATTCATCAACTGAACTACTGGAGTTATAACCCTTGGTCTGAATAAGATATGTCTCCATATCTCTTTCTGAGCCCGTGACCAATGGCAGGTGATTGAGAACTGTGCGGAGAATATACTCTTTCTCCGCCTGAGTTCTGCCGATTGCATTGACCGTGATAGTGCCATTGATATAAGTCCAGTAGCTCATTATGTAACATCCTCCTCCTTACAGCATTGCTCACTTAATTCTTCGTCTATCTTTTTTCTGAAAGCCTTGGCGCCTTCGTGTGGATACCATGCGTCTATGTAATTCATTACTCTGGGATAATCTCCTTTATGTGTACGAGTAATAGTGCTGCCGAGTCCACCGCCTTTCTTAGCTTCAACGTAAAGTCTGCCAATAAATCTTCTATAGTATCTCTTGTCATATGCTCCTAAAAGAGTAATTACTCTACGCTTAGCCGCTTCGGTGATATTCTTTGCCTGATCGGTAGTGATTTCTTCATTGTATTTAAGTTGGTCAATATCACCCTTCATGACATTCATATCACTTCTCATAGAATCAACTGTTGTTGATACAATGCCCATCTGCTGCGAAAGGCTGTTCATCATCAAAGCATTCTGACCTGTAAGATTTATAAGTGTCTGAATGTCGAAGTTTTCAGCAGAATTATTTGTATTTGCGATTTCATTCATAATTATTTCTCCTTTACTGGTTTATATTATCTGTAATACTGTCTTTTACGTTTTGCACCCAAGCTTCAACAATATTGACCGCTTTAAGGTAAGCTGTGCGCTCTGTCTGGGGAAGATCGTTTATCTTGTCGGCAAGATAAGCAAGACCGCCGACATCTTTAATAAAGCTATTTATCTTGGCGCAGAAGAATATCGAATCATCTATAAGCTTATCCGCTGACTGCTTCTGTATTGTTTTTGCCTCCATCATCCTTAGCTGCTCTTTAAGATTGAAAAGCTCTTTGCATCTCTCGCTATATTCTCTGCTGAGACGGGCGTTTTCCCTTTCCATGTCACTATTGTTTTTAACAAGCTTATCATAATCCGCAGGCTTGACCTCAACGGTCTCAACAGGGCGATTTGCCAACTCGTTTTCAAGTCCCTGTATCTTTGCCTTGAGCTCATCGACACGCTTCATCTTGGCTTCG
>ERZ857969.93-NODE-93-length-137402-cov-14.128121_pt1 | contig 137402 bp, 126 predicted proteins | sample MGYA00519864_ERZ857969 | MGnify/ENA primary metagenome ERZ857969 (study PRJEB31778, sample SAMEA3449382) | human gut metagenome | biome: human gut; feature: human-associated habitat; material: faeces | place: United Kingdom | collected 2010/2012 ...
TTTGCATAACGCAAATCCAAAACACGGCAGCCCCTCATGGAGGGGCTGCTTTTTTCTGCTTAAGCAGGCGGGAATCGAACGCAATATGGTTTAAAACAACCGATTTCCGCGTATGATGCGTTAAAATTCTTGTTAATCCGAAAGGGAAGGCCGAGTAATGCTGCTGTGATAATTTAAGCGTTTCGGCTTGTTATAAAGAGCAATGGTTTAAGTCTTTTGATAAACTTCAGGCAGAAAATGCATCGCCGATTTGTGCTTTCGGCGTCGCTCGTTTTGCTTTAGTTTTTGTGCTTTCGGAAAATCATAAATAAAGCTTTATAATCGCTTAAATTTTTCCAAACAAAAAAAGCAGCGCTGTTGCACTGCTTTCTTAAAATCCGCACATCCGCCGAAGGCTGAAGATAACCTGCTCTCTTACGCAGGTGGGTTCCGTCCGCATTATTTTGTGCTCCCAACTTCCGCTGCGTGGCGGGAGGTCTGCATACCCGTAATGCGAGCCCGGATCCCTTTTAATATACTTGTTAGGGTTATTTAAACCTTCGGTTGTCGAGATGCACAGACTGCATATTTGATTTTTCTTATTTATTATTGCTCGGTGGGATCGTAATATTCCACATCGTATTGCTGCTCAATTTTATTCATAAGGATTTCCGACACTTCATTGTACTCGGCCTCATCTTCAATTTCTTCAAGGTATTCGTCGCCGTTTTCTTCGGCAACCTTAAGAATTATAACCTCATAATCGGCCTCAACAATATCCTCGGCGTCATCTCTGTATTCGGTGATCGCCACATAAACGCCGTTGTCGTTTTCATATCTTTCCAGCAGTTCAAATAAAATTTCGTTGCCGTCGTCATCGGTAACGGAAATGATATCCGGCTCGTAGTTTTCATTTTCGCTCATCTGCGCGCCCTCCTTTAATAAGTAAGTATATTATAATATGTTACGCGTCATTCGTCAATAGAAATATTATGTAGTAAAAAGACACAAAAAAATATAAAAATGTTGAAAAAAACTATTGACAAACGCTAAAATCCATGCTATTATGTAGATGAACTTAAGGATGGTTGGTAAATCGCAGAGCTGAAAGCTCAAGCGAAATCCTTTCGTAAAAGCAAAGCTTGTTCACTTAATATTACGACGATGTTTCTTGTGTGAATCAAACCTTATAAGGCTTAATGAATTAAGAAGCCTGCCGAATGTGAAAAGCAAATGCAAATATCAGCCAGGTTAAGTTCCCGAAATTAAATAAAGGAGGCTTTGTCCCATGGATGTAGAACCCGGTCAGACAAACGCCTGCAAGGTATTCGGGTAGAATAACGGATCTTTGTGCCGAACAGAATTGCAAGTTTTATGCAACGGCGGGCACGCGCTTTATTAAGCAATTATAAAAGTTATCGCAGGAACCCTTCAGTGAATACTCAGGCGTGGTAAAAATTTAATTTTATGTGTTATATATTTTAGATATATACTTAGTTTCTCCTGCTGAAACTTGAAGATAAATCTTCGATATGATTTTTAAGAAAAGGAAATAACTCCGATGTTCTGATTATAGATTTCATTTAATCTTTGAACAGATTTAATAATTATTGATTGAGGTGGTCCGCTATGCGTGGCAAATTCAATTTCTTGATTAAATAATTATGTGGGGTCAGTCCAATGTACAGATAATTTAATATTGATAATTAAGTTCTCGGCTTTGTGCCGAGAACTTTTTTTGTGCCTGCGCAGATTAAATCAATTTCAAAGTATGCTATTGCGGCTGATGATTTTTGAGAGCTTCAGTGTATGCTTCTCCAATTTATTAAATGATCGTTTTGTGAGTTCGTTTCTTGCCCATCTATTGACTGGGCATGTTGAAAATATCACGCCTGTTTTAAAGAGCTTGTTTTGGAGATGCTGTGCTTTATTTATCTCCTTAAATTCAAACGGTAATTTGAAAACTCACACGAATTAAGCCGGATTTAATAAAATTGCATTAAATTTGCATTACATAGCATTTTCTCAGCGTAAAAAACCGCGTAGTTATGCGGTAAAATAGGGGGCTGCGTCCGCTCACTCCGACCATACTGATTTAAACTGCTTTATAGTTTTATTTTATGCGAGAATTAAATTAGCCGAGTGGAATTTCATTGCTTTTAATAATGATTTAAACACATATGAATTTATAAATAAACCGTATAAAATTGAAAACACATAATAATTAAGTTAAAATCACAGTTCTTTATGTGCTGATTAACATTGCTTTTTGGCGCTTTGCAACAATATAGTCATCAAGTGCATTGCCGTGTAAAATCGGAAAATATAATCGTTTGGCGGAAACAAAAATCGGAAAGCGCAAATATTGTGCATGCACGCTTGCTGTGATAAGTCGAAAGGGATAGCTTTATCTGCATTTGAAATTGTAAATTTATTTTTGAAGGCGCATTCTTCGGCTGCGTTTTTCAGCTTTTCGGTTATTGATTTTTTATGTAATTTAATTTCGCAGCGGTTTATATTTCTTAATTTCTTTTAATAAAAAATCCCTCTATGGCAGTCTTTTCTGCATAGGGGGATTTTTGTTGCCTGCTTGCTCAATTAACGAAAAGAAGAAAATTTGCAAATTCAGCTTGTAATTTTTTCGCAACATCCCGTTTAAATACAGACTGATTAAAAATCGGGAGCAACACGAAATGTTTGTATAATTACTGCATTCGATCAACGCCGTTAAGAAATATTCTTTTTTCAAATTTACCGTTGGCTTTATTTTTAGCGGAACGCATTTTTTCAAATTCTTCATCGCCGATGTTCTTGTAATCCAAAATGGCGCTTATCACCTCAACAACATCGCATAATTCCATAATTTCGTCTGAATCATTAAATTCGCTTACTTCTTCCGTAAGCTTTTTCTTTAATTCGTTGTAGTAATCGTTGGAATCAAGAATAACAAAATCGGGTTTATCTCCGGTTTGTTTAATTATATCCGGTATATTGTCTCTGACAAGTTTATTCATTTTTTCATACATAAACATAATAATCTCCTTTATTAAAATATTTTGTTCCGCCTTTCGCATCGGCGTTTCTTTGTAATTAAAACCTATACTGCGCTTTTTTGGGGGCAATATATTGTAAGATTTTTATGCAAAGCTTGATAAATAAATCATATCATAAATTTTATGCACGGTCAAGAAATGCAGGAGTTCGTATAACCCGTGGCAATTACAAACATATTTATTGTGTAGCAAGGTTAAAGAATTTGCTCAAGAGGGAGGCGGTTTTGAATTTCGGCGTGCAAAATTGTGCCTTGCCGAGATATTCTGTTTGAACCTTAAAGCCATATTTCCCGGAAAATGCCGCGGTTTGTTACCGTGCATTGTTTAATATCACTAAATATGTGTTTACAAGGCAATGAATTTGTGTTAAAATTTAAACGGTTAAATTTGTTCGTTTTCCGAGCCGGTTATCTGTTTTAATCAAGGCAATTCTTGCTTTTTTCCTTGAAGGCTCGGAAGAAAGGTAAAATTATGAAAGTATTAAAAAAAGCCGTATCGGTTTTTATGGCGCTTGCGCTTTCTTTCACGATGCTTTGCGGCACATCTGTTGCCGTTGTTTCCGCCGCCACAAGCGGAAGCTGCGGCGCTACAGGCTCCAAGGTTAATTATTCCTATGATGAAAGCACTAATGTGCTAACCATTTCCGGCACCGGCGCAATTAAGGATTATTACAATTCAACCGCTGCAGTTCTCAGAGCACCGTGGTATGAATACAAATCCAAGTGTGTTTCTATTGTTATTCAGGACGGTGTTACAAAAATCGGAAACTTTAATTTTTCAAATATGACCGCTTTGAAATCCGTTACCTTTCCTTCATCATCGCTTACCGCAATCTCTATGAATGCTTTTGAAGGCTGTAAGGCTCTGACTCAGGTTGTTTTTCCAAACAGCTTAACCTCAATAGGTTATAATGCTTTTAAGGATTGCACTAATCTTGCAAAGGTTGTTTACGGCGACGGAATGTCCGAAACCGGAAGTTATGCATTTTACGGTGCCGGAGTTTCAAGTGTTAAATTTGGCAAAAAAATAACTAAAATAAGCCAGTATTCATTTTATCAGTGTCATTTTACCAAAATAGAGCTTCCGGAGCAAATATCCTCCGTTGAGCTTCGCTCGTTTGCTAATAATTATGGGTTGATCGATGTAACTGTTAATAATGCAAATTGCCAATTTAACGGTCTCGTTGCAGATAATCCATTTGCCGGAAGTCAGCATAAAATAACATTCCACGGCCATTCAAGGTCTACCACTCAAACATTTGTTGAAACAAACACAGACAGTAATTTTGAATTCGTGTCTTTGGATCCCTGTGCTCATGTAAGCAGCTCTGAGGTGGTTACCAAAGAGGCAACATGCACCGAGCCGGGCGAAAAGAAAATTGTTTGTGATCAATGCAGCGAAACACTTGAGATTGTGGCAATTGAAGCTCTCGGCCACAGTTATGCAACGGTTGAAACAGACGATCAAACAAAAACTAACGGCCATCTTTATGAATACCAAGCTTGCACAAGAATTGTAAACGGCGTTAAATGCAATGCAGAGCAAACTAAAATAACCCATAATGCCTGGGTAAGCGGATATTATACGCAAACATCCACAGCCACCTGCACAAGATATGGTTACACCACCAAAACCTGTAATGTTGAGGGCTGCGGAAAAACGGAAAGGTCAACCGTTCCCGAAAAACTGGAGCACTCTGTTGAATCCTATACGGTAACAAAAAAAGCTACCTGCACCGAGGACGGCACTGCCGAGGGCTTCTGCACAAGCTGTAATCAAACAGTTCAAAAAACAATTCCCGCAACGGGTCATAATGAAACAATAACTAAAAATGAAACTTCTGATAACGGCCACACCACAACAGAATACACTTGCTCTGTTTGCGGCAATGTTCGCACGGAGATTGTGCATAATGAGTGGGTAGAGGGATATTATAAAACAAGCGGCCGTGAGGCAACATGCACACGCCCCGGTTCATCATTAAGGCAGTGCAATGTTTGCGGAAAAACAGACACTCCGCAAGTTATTCCTGCCAAGGGTCACAGTTATGGTGAGCAAACAGTTACCAAAGAGCCTACGTGCACGGAAAAAGGCACGGCAACTCAAACCTGCACCGTATGCGGCGATGTGAAAACAACATCTATTGATGCACTCGGCCACGATATTAACGGTGTTGATGATTATACCGTCTTGAAGGAACCCAGCTGTACGGAACAGGGTAAGGCAACCGGCACTTGCAGGCACTGCTCGCAAAAAATTGTAGAAACCTTGCCTTATGCTCATGATTATCATTATTCCGGAATAAATATTGCAGCACTTTCGTTTTCTTACACCTGCTCAAAGTGCGGCGATGTTTCCAATGTTGCGGCAACGAAGGTGCTTGCGGGATTGGCAGGAAGTAATTTTAATAAAAAAACCTCCGAGGCGGAAAACGGATATATTTATGATGTGAATAATGACGGTTATATAAATGTTCGCGATTACTCCATCATTATGGCGGATTCGAAAAAATTATTAGGCAATTAAAATTAAATCAAAATGTTAAAAGGCGGTAAATTTTTGCCGCCTTTTTTCTTATTGTTCTTTACTTTATTATTAAAATATATTATTATATACCTAAAGAGATTGGGGGTTAATGTATGAGCACGGTTTATAAAAGAATTTTGCTTAAATTATCCGGTGAAGTGCTTGCCGGATCAAAGTCCAGCGGCATTGATAACGACACCGTTGTTAAAATCTGTAAATCAGTTAAAAAGGTTGCCGATCTCGGCGTTGAGGTTGCAATCGTTGTCGGCGGCGGCAATTTTTGGCGCGGCAGATCAAGCGAGGGTATGGATAGAGCAAGGGCCGATCATATCGGCATGCTTGCAACGGCCATGAATGCACTGGCTCTTTGTGATGCTCTTGAGCAGCTCGGCGCGGATGTTCGCGTGCAAACGGCTATTGAAATGCGCCAGATTGCCGAGCCTTATATCAGAAGCAGAGCGATTCGCCATCTTGAAAAGGGCAGAATAGTTATATTCGGCTGCGGCACGGGCTCTCCCTTCTTCTCAACCGACACGGCTGCAGCGCTTCGCAGCGTTGAAATGAACGCGGATGCGCTTCTTAAAGCTACTAATGTTGACGGCGTTTTCGATAAAGACCCGAATAAATATTCTGATGCCGTTAAGTATGACCGCGTAACATTCAAAGAGGTTATCAACAGGGATCTCAAGGTTATGGATTCCACGGCATTTTCGCTTTGCAAGGATAATGATATGTCCATCATCGTATTTAATCTTGATGATCCCGATAATATCATTTCCGTTGTTAACGGCGAAAATATCGGCACAACGGTTGAAAACTGAGATTAAAGCAAACGCAAAGCAGATTTGTTAAAACCGCTTTGCGTTTGGCAAAAGCTCAAGCTTTAATATTTTTATATTCTTAATATATTTGTCGCCCTCCGGCGGAAAGGAAATAGTATGCAGGAAATCTACGATAAAACAAAATCAAAAATGGAAAAATGCCTTGACAGTCTGGAAAGAGATTATAAAGCCGTTCGTGCGGGCAGAGCCAATCCCGCAGTTCTCGATCGCGTAAGCGTTGATTATTACGGCACTCCCACTCCCATCAATCAAATGGCGGCTGTAAGCGTTCCCGAGCCTAGAATGCTTATGATTCAGCCTTGGGATATGTCCACCTTAAAGGAAATCGAAAAGGCAATAAACACTGCCGAAATCGGAATTAACCCCTCTAACGACGGTAAAGTTATCCGCCTTGTTTTCCCGCCGCTTACCGAAGAACGCCGTAAGGAGCTTGTTAAGGAAATCTCCAAGCGCTCCGAGGAGGCAAAAGTTGCTATCAGAAATGTTCGCCGTGATGCTATGGACGATGTTAAAAAAATGAAGAAAAACAGCGAAATAACGGAAGACGAGATGAAAGACGGCGAAAAGAAGCTCCAGGATATAACCGACAGCTATATTAAGCAAACCGATGAAATGGAAAAAAAGAAGGAGCAGGAAATCCTCTCCATCTGACTTGCAAAGCGCTTGGGTTCAACAGGCACTTTGCCTGCCGTTTTAATAAAACAGTATATTTCAACGGCGGGTGCAGAATTTACGCCCGCCGTTTTGTTGTTTAAGAAGCGGAAGCACCTGCCGTTTGTGTAAAAAAATGTGGCGGTTTTCGCTTGGTAAAGGAGAAAAAATATGGCATTGTTCGGTAAAAAGCAAGAAACCGCGGCGGCCGAATTTTCCGTTTTGCCGAATCACCTCGGCATTATAATGGACGGAAACGGCAGATGGGCAAAAAAAAGAGGATTGCCGCGCACGGCCGGCCATAAAGCCGGCGCAGAGGTCTTTAAAAAAATCGCCAAGGAATGCGGCAGACTCGGAATTAAAGAAGTAACCTTTTATGCCTTTTCAACGGAAAATTGGAAAAGGCCGCAGGAGGAAGTAAACGCCATCATGCGCCTTTTCTATGATTATTTGACAGAGGCGAAAAACGATTTGCAGGCAAGCGGAAATATGAGAATGCGCTTCGTCGGCGAAAAAGAGGGAATAGACGAAAGACTTTTGGCTCTTATGGCCGATGCAGAGCAGGAAACCGCTCACCGCACGGGCACGGTTGTGAATCTTGCCGTTAATTACGGCGGCAGGCAGGAAATCGTTTCCGCCGTTAATTCGCTTATTGCCGAGGGCAAAACGAATATAACCGAGGCGGATATAAGCTCAAAAATGTACACCTCGCCGGATTGCGATTTGATTATTCGCCCAAGCGGTGAGGAGCGCCTTTCAAATTTCTTGCTTTGGCAGGCGGCTTACAGTGAATTTTGGTACAGCGATGTTCTGTGGCCCGATTTTAAAAATGATGATTTATATGCTGCGCTTTCGGAATTTGAAAAGCGAAATCGCAGATTCGGAGGATAATTTATGAAGCAAAGAGTTATCACGGCGGTAGTGCTTTTGGCATTGCTTGCTCTTGTTGTTTGGCAGATAAATACGCCGCTTTTCGTGGCGGTGATTGCATTTTTAAGTGCCGTTGCGGCAAACGAAATTATGAAATGCGCAAAGGTTTCAAATAAATTCATTCTTGTTTTCGGCACGGCGGTTGCGGCGGTTTTTCCGCTTTTCGCAAGCCCAAAGGTGCTTGAACCGATTGTAGAAGCAAACACATGGGGCCCGATAATTCAAGCGGTTCCCAATATTGTATTTGTTATCGCCGTTGTTCTTGTTTATCTCCTTGCAATGCTTAAAGGCTATTCGCACACCAAGTTTGAGGATGTTGCGATTTCGATTTTCGCAAGTGTTATCGTGCCGTTCGGTTTTTCAATATTTATCAGGCTTCGCGATATGTTTATTAACGAGCAGTTCGGCATTTATCTTATTTTTTATGCTCTTATTTGCGCTCTTGGAACGGACAGCGGCGCTCAGCTCGGAGGAATGGCATTCGGCAAAACAAAGATGAGCCCGAACATCAGCCCCAAAAAAACAGTTGAGGGCGCGGCATGCGGCCTGGTTTTCTCGCTTATTTTGAATGCGATTGCTTTTGTTATCTATAATAAAGTTGCCGATGCTTCGCTTGACGCGGTAGGCGCAACAATCCTTTTGGCATGCTGTATTCCCGTTTCATTTATGGGTATGATGGGCGATTTAAGCGCTTCTGTGCTGAAACGCAATTTCGGCGTTAAGGATTTCGGCAAAATTTTCCCCGGTCACGGCGGTGTTATGGATAGATTTGATTCCGTTCTTTTCACAATGCCGGTTACATATGCAATCGCGCTTATCGCTTTTTGTTAATTATGAGGTAAAAAACCATGAAAAATCTTTCCCTGCTCGGTTCAACCGGTTCAATAGGCACTCAGTCGCTTGATGTTTGCCGCATGCACGGCTATAATGTTAAATGCTTAACGGCAAATTCAAGCGTAGATAAAATTGAGGCTCAAATTCGCGAATTTAAGCCCGAGCTTGTTTGTATGATGGATGATTCGGCGGCTCATGAGCTTAAAACCAAGGTTGCCGATTTAGATGTTAAGGTTGTTTCCGGTATGGAAGGCCTTATAGAATGTGCCGTTTATGACGGTGCAGACACAGTGCTCAATTCCGTTGTTGGTATGATAGGCTTGCAGCCCACGCTTGAGGCGATTAAGGCAAAAAAAACAATTGCTCTTGCAAATAAGGAAACCCTTGTTGCAGGCGGTCATCTGGTGACCAACCTTGCAAAGGAAAACGGCGTTTCCATTTTGCCTGTGGACAGTGAACATTCCGCAATTTTCCAGGCAATGCAGGGCAGCCCGCGCAAAGAGGCAATTAAAAAAATAATTTTAACCGCGTCCGGCGGGCCGTTCTTCGGCAAAAAGCTTTCCGAGCTTGAAAATGTTACCGCGGCAGACGCATTAAAGCACCCGAATTGGAATATGGGTGCAAAAATCACCATCGATTCTGCCACAATGATGAATAAAGGGCTTGAATTTATTGAGGCCAAGTGGCTTTTCGATATGCCGAATGAGGATATTGAAATCGTTATTCACCGTGAATCCGTTGTTCACTCGGCAATCGTTTATCAAGATAATTCAATGATTGCCCAGCTCGGTGTGCCGGATATGCGAATCCCGATTCAATATGCGCTCACTTATCCCGAAAGGGAGCCGAGTCCCGTGGCTCCGCTTTCTCTTGCGGATTACGGTAAGCTCACCTTTTTTGAGCCGGATTACGAAACATTTAAATGCATAAACGTTTGCAAAAAGGCAATCGATATGGGCGGGCTTTATCCCGCCGCGGCAAACGGTGCAAACGAAGAAAGCGTTAAGCTTTTCCTTGCAGGCAAAATTAAATTCACCGATATTGCATATCTTAATGAAGAGGCAATGCTTTCTGCTCACAGCAAGGCGGATTTTACTCTTGCCGATGTGCTTGAGGCAGACAGAGCCGCAAGAGAATTCGTTATTAAAAATTATAAATAAATTATATCGAGAGGCGATTAAGTGTCATTCAGTTCGGTTTGGAACACCGTTTATCCCATAATAATTGCAATCCTGTTTTTTGAATTGATAATAATTGTGCACGAGGGCGGTCATTTTGCGGCGGCTCGGCTGATGAAAATTAAGGTAAACGAATTTTCAATCGGCATGGGTCCGAAAATTTTTTCATTCACAAAGGGCAAAACAAAATATTCGCTGCGCTGGATTCTTTTCGGCGGCTATTGTGCCATGGAGGGCGAGGATGAAGCTTCTTCCGAAGCAGGTTCGTTTTCTTCAAAAAGCGTTCCCGCCAGAATGCTCGTTGTTGTTGCAGGCGCGCTTATGAATTTGTTGCTCGGTTTTTTGATTATCGTGTGCATAATTTCAAATCAAAGCTTGGTGGGCACAACCACCGTTGCAAAATTTGACCATAATGCCGTCAGCGCGTCGAGCGGGCTCATGGTGGGTGACACTATTAAAAGTATAGACGGCATGCGCGTTTTTACCGCCACGGATGTTGAAACCGGATTAACAAGATCTCCGGATGACACTCTTTCAATCACCGTTGAAAGAAACGGCAAAATCCAAGCCCTTGAAGTTAAATTCCAAATTGAGGAATATGAGGGTCGTAAATATGTTGGTATGGATTTTTGGCTCCTCGGCAAAGAAAAAACGGTCGGCTCCGTACTAAAAAACAGTGCTGCCACCTTTGTTTCTTACACACGAATGGTTTTCCTGTCGGTTCATGATCTGCTTGTCGGCAGATACGGGCTTTCGGATTTAAGCGGCCCTGTCGGTACCGTTTCCGTAGTTTCAAACGCGGCTAAAACAAGCCTTAATTCACTGCTTCGCATTTCTGCGATATTAACCATAAATATTGGGCTTTTTAACCTGTTTCCCATTCCCGCGCTTGACGGTTGGCGATTCTTCTTGCTGCTCGGCGAAGGGGTTTTCAGAAAAAAGCTTCCCGCAAAATGGGAATATGCCATAAATGCCGCAGGGCTTGCCGTTCTGCTCGGCGTTATGGTGTTGGTAACCTTTTCGGATGTTACAAAGCTGTTTTGATTTTGCAAAGCGTCGATTTTTGCGGCGAAGGCAAACCGATGAGAATTAAAAATATAAATATTATTTAAAAAGCCTGCTTTTGCCGGGCTTGAAGTTAAAAGGTTATCCGCCTTGCGGCCGCACCGGCGGATAAATACATAAACAATTGCGGCACGAAAGGCTGTGAGGTTGTTATGGCTGAAAGAAGAATATCTAAAAAAATAAAGCTTAAAAACACTTTTATCGGCGGCGACGCACCCGTGCTTGTGCAGTCCATGCTTAATGTGCCGTCAACGAATATCGAAGGCTCGGTTGAGCAGGCAAAAGAGCTTGCCGCGGCGGGCTGCCAGGTAATACGCTTTGCAATTCCCGATGAAGCGGCGCTTGATTTGATTGAGCCTATTAAAAATGCGGTTGATGTGCCGCTCGTTGCGGATATCCATTTCGATTATCGCCTTGCGCTCGGAGCAGCCGAAAGAGGCATTGACAAAATCAGAATAAACCCCGGTAATATAGGCGATGAATCCCGCGTTAAAGCGGTGGCGGATATATGCAGGCAAAAGGAAATTCCGATTCGCATAGGCGTAAACAGCGGCAGCCTCGAAAAGCATATTCTTGCCAAGTACGGCTCTCCAACGCCAGATGCGATGGTTGAATCGGCTCTTTATCACGCCTCGCTGCTTGAAAAATTTGATTTTGATAACATCGTTATTTCAATAAAATCATCGGATGTAAACACAATGATTGCCGCTTATGAACTTGCCGCTCAAAGATGCGATTATCCGCTTCACCTCGGCGTTACGGAGGCGGGCACGGAGCGCATGGGCATTATCAAATCGGCAATCGGCATCGGCTCACTTCTCAACCGCGGAATAGGCGACACAATCCGAGTAAGCCTTTCCGATTCTCCGGTTAAAGAGGTTTTTGCCGCGTTTGATATATTAAAGGCGCTCGGCCTTAAAAAGGACTGCCCCTATCTTATTTCCTGCCCAACCTGCGGGCGCACCAGAATTGATTTGATAGGCCTTGCAAAGCAGGTTGAAGAAAGGCTTCGCGATTGCAAAAAGCCGATTAAGGTTGCCGTTATGGGCTGCATAGTAAACGGTCCCGGAGAAGCTAAGGAGGCCGATATCGGCATAGCCGGCGGCGACGGCTGCGGCCTTATCTTCAAAAAAGGGCAAATTCTTCGCAAGGTGCCCGAAAACGAACTTTTAGATGAATTGATGAAAGAGATAGATAAATTATAATGAACTTATTTCATGAGTATTTTTCGGATTATGTGGAGCCGTTTCAGTGCTCATCCCTCGGAAACGGCAGAATAGAGCGCTTCGTAATCAAAAGAGACGCGCGTGAGCTGGTAATGTGCCTCAGCCTTGATGAGCTTGTGGATTATTCTGTGTTCAAAAGTGCCGAGGAAAGCATAAAAAGCAAAATGGGGCTTAATAAAGTAACGATTAAGCCCCGTTATTTGAGCGATCTTTTTGAGCCTGCCTATTTTCAAAGCATAATCGGGTTTGTTAAAAAGAATAATCCTGCGGCAAACGGCTTCTTTGAAGGCTCGGAGGTGTCGTTTGCCGGCAATAAATTATCGGTGTCCCTAAAAAAAGGCGGCGCCGAAATTTTGCTTGCTCAAAAGGTAAACACCGATATCGAAAATGTGATTTCCGAGCTTTTCGGAATTTCCGCCAAGGTGGAATTTGCCGAAACGGAAAACTATGATATCGAAAAGGAAGTAAAAAAAGCCTATGCCGAAAGCAATGCCAAAAGGGCGGAGCAAAAGGCCGAGCAGCAAAAAAATGTTGAGCACACTTTGCTTGACGGCTTCCCGATTTACATAGACACGAAAAAGGTTATTTACGGCAAAAATATTAAGGAAACGCCTAAAAATATTGCCGATGTTAAAACGGATGACGGCATTATCACCGTTTGGGGCGATGTGCTTAAACATGAGGAGCGCGAAACAAAGCGCGGCGGTAATAAAATCTTTTCCTTTGATATCACGGATTACACCTCATCCGTAACCGTTAAAATGTTTGACGCAAACGATGTGATAGATCCGATTGTTGCCAAAATTTCATCTGGAGGCACGGTTATTATAAACGGTGCTTATCAGTTTGACCAGTATTCAAACGGCTATGTGCTCCGCCCGCGCAGCATTGCAACGGTTCTTAAGCAGGAAAAAGAGGATAACGAGCCTGAAAAAAGAATAGAGCTTCACATGCATACCGCGCTTTCCGAAATGGATGCTATTTCAACCCCGAAATCGCTTGTTAAGCAGGCTATCAAATGGGGACACTCAGCAGTTGCCATCACGGATCACGGTGTTGTGCAGGCTCTTCCGGAGGCTTTTAACACCGCTTACGATAAAAAATATTGCGAGGACGGTAATTTTAAAGACCAAAACGGCACCTTTAAATATGTGCCCAAAATTAAGCTCATTCTCGGCATGGAGGGGTATTTGGTAGACGACGAAAAATATCCCGATTTCATGAATATGAAGCTAAGCCAATTCCCGCGCTATCATATTATTTTGCTTGTTAAGGAAGATACATCGATGGATGAATCTATCCCAAAGGAGCAAAGAAAATACGGCAGAAAAAATCTTTATGAGCTTATTTCCGCCTCAAATGTTAAATACTTTAAAAGCCGCCCGCTTATTCCGAAAAGCCTGCTTGCAAAAAAGCGAGAGGGCATAATCATCGGCTCCGCCTGCGAAAGAGGCGAGCTTTATCAGTCCATACTTGAGGGCATAGAGGGCGATGAACTTGAAAAAATCGCCTCGTTTTACGATTATCTTGAAATTCAGCCAAACGGAAACAACGCCTTTATGCTTCGCACAAGCGATAAGGAATATGTTGTAAATAAGCGCGGAGAAGAAAAGAAAAACGTTTATTGGCGCGTTAATTCCGAAGAGGATTTAATAAATATAAATAAAAAAATCATTGCCCTTGCAGATAAGCTCGGCAAGCTTACCGTTGCCACCGGCGACGTGCATTTTCTTTCCGAGCACGATGCAAAATTCCGCGCTGTTATTATGGCGTCTAAGGGCTTTGACGATGCCGATTTGCAGCCGCCGCTCTATTTCAAAACCACTCGCGAAATGCTCGATGATTTTGCCTGGGCGGGTGACAGAGCCAAGGAATTTGTTATCTATAACCCAAAAAAGATTGCAGACAGCATTATGGATGTTATTCCGCCGATTCCGCCGGGAACCTTCCAGCCGCATATTGACGGTGCAAACGAAGAACTCACGGAAAAATGCTGGAGCAGGGCAAAAGAGCTTTACGGCGACCCCGTGCCCGAATATGTGGCAAGCCGCCTTCAGCGTGAGCTTGATTCAATTATCGGTCACGGCTTCGGTGTGCTTTATGTTATCGCAAAAAGGCTTGTTGAGGAAAGCGAAAGAAACGGCTACCTTGTAGGCTCAAGAGGCTCGGTAGGCTCATCATTTGCAGCGCATATGGGCGGTATTTCAGAAGTTAATCCGCTTGCCCCCCACTATTATTGCACAAAGTGTAAGCACAGCGAGTTTATTTTGGACGGCTCTGTTGGTTCCGGATTTGATTTGCCCGCAAAGGATTGCCCAAATTGCCATATTCCCATGAAAAGGGACGGGCATGAAATTCCGTTTGAAACCTTCCTTGGATTTGACGGCGATAAAGAGCCTGATATAGACCTTAATTTTTCGGGTGAATATCAGTCACGCTCGCACAGATATACCGAAGAGCTTTTCGGCAAGGAATATGTGTTTAAGGCAGGCACAATGGCAACCGTTGCAGATAAAACGGCATATGGCTATGTAATGAAATATCTTGATGAGCGTGGGCTTCAAAGCAGCACGCCCCGTGCCGAGATAGACCGCTTAACCGTAGGCTGCACCGGCATTAAGCGCACCACGGGCCAGCATCCCGGCGGCATGGTTGTTGTGCCGGATAAATACACTGTTGAGGATTTTACTCCGATTCAATATCCTTCAAATGATGAGAAAAAAGGAACTTATACCACTCATTTCGACTTTAAAAATTCATTGCACGATACCTTGCTTAAGCTTGACGAGCTCGGTCACGATAACCCCACGCTTTATAAATATCTTGAGGATTCCACGGGAATTCCGGTTATGAATGTGGATCTTTCCGACCCGCTTCTTTATCAGCTTATAACTTCAACGGAGCCTATCGGCGTTTCGCCCGATGATATCGATTGCCCCACGGGCACTCTTGCAATTCCGGAAATGGGCACGCCGTTCGTTATCGGCATGCTCACCGAGGCAAAGCCCAAAACCTTTGCCGATTTGCTTCAGATTTCCGGCCTTTCCCACGGCACGGATGTTTGGCTCGGCAATGCGCAGGAACTTATTCAAAACGGCACATGCACAATTTCAGAGGTAATCGGCTGCCGCGATGATATTATGACTTATCTTCTTCACAAGGCTGAAAGCTATGAAAAAAGAACCGGTAATGAATCTCCGCTGAAGAAAAAAGATTGCTTTAAAATCATGGAATATACCCGTAAGGGTAAAGCCCCAAAGGAGCTGCCGCCTTATGAGGAGGCAATGAAAACCGTGGGCGTTGAGCAATGGTATATAGATTCCTGTTATAAAATCAAATACATGTTCCCCAAGGCGCATGCCGCGGCTTATGTTATTGCCGCACTTCGCCTTGCATGGTATAAAATACACAAACCCATTCATTTTTATTCGGCTTATTTCACCGTTCGAGGCGGCGCCATTGATGCTGTTGCGGCCGTTGCCGGCAAAAACGCCGTTAAAGCCAGAATGAAAGAAATTCAAAGCCATAAAGAGCAGGGCACCATAACTGCCAAAGAGGGCGAAACTTACATAGTGCTTCAAATTGTTATTGAAATGCTTTGCAGAGGAATAGAATTTTTGCCGGTTGATCTTTATAAATCGGATTGGCGTATTTATAAAATTGAGGACGGTAAAATCAGGCTTCCTTTCTCCGCCGTTGACGGTATAGGCGAAAATGCCGCAAAGCAAATTGCCGCCGCAGTTAATGACGGAAACGGCGATTTCATATCATGCGATGATTTAATGGCAAGGGCTCACATCGGGCAAAGCATTGTTGATCTGTTGCGCGAATGCGGCGCTCTCGGCGATCTGCCGGCAAGCAATCAGATTTCTCTTTTCGGCTTTTAAACCTATTTTGTGATATTTGGGTTGACAATGGCACTTTATTGTGTTAGCATAGTAGCACATCACTGCGCTAAAGTGCAAGATATACGGAGAGATAAGATAAATGAAAAAATATGCTAAATTAACGCCGCAGGGCAGCAGGGATTTCCTCTTTGAGGAGTGCGACGACAGAAAAAAAGCCGAATCCGTGCTTTCTGCCCTGTATAAGGAAAAATCATATCGAAAGGTTATAACGCCCACCGTCGAATATATGGATGTGTTTGATGACGGCGATTCCGGCATGGATTCGGATATCATGTATAAGCTTTCCGATTCCGCAGGGCGCACAACCGTGCTTCGCCCGGATAACACAATGCCGATTGCCCGCCTTGTGGCAACGCGCCTTTCGGCAGCTGATTTTCCCGTGCGCCTTTATTATAATCAGAATGTGTTTGTGCGCAACAAAGCCCTTGCCGGCAGAACGGATGAAATTCCGCAAAGCGGCATTGAGCTTATCGGCGACGGCTCTTTTGATGCGGATATTGAAGTGCTCACAATGGCTGCCGAGGCGCTTAAAAGATCTCAGCTTAATTCCTTTTCATTTGAAATCGGCCACGCGGGCTTCTTTAAAGCCGTGCTTTCAAAAATGAATATAACATCTGCACAGCGTTTGGAGATTTGCCGCTTAACAGAAGGTAAAAACTACGCTGCGCTCGGCGATTTGCTCAATACCCTTGATGACACCGCAGAAACCCGCGTACTTCGCAGGCTTCCGCGCCTTTTCGGAACTGCAGAGGTGCTTGAAGAGGCGAAAAAGCTTTACAGCACTCCCGAATCCGATAAAGCGCTTGAATATATTAAAACCGTTTATGATAAGCTTTGCGCTCTCGGCCTCGGCGATAATCTTATTATTGATTTGGGGCTTGTAAACCGCTCAAATTATTACACGGGCGTTGTGTTCAGAGGCTATGCCGAGGGCTCCGGTGTAACCGTTCTTTCAGGCGGAAGATATGATAATCTTTTGGGAGAGTTCGGACTTCCCGCTCCCGCAATCGGTTTTGCCGTTGATGTTAATGCCCTGTGTGATGTTATGAACGAGGTTATAAATGTTGAAAGACCGATAAGAATAGCTCTCACCAAAGGCAGACTTGAAAAATCCTCGGTGGCGCTGTTCCAAAAAATGGGGCTTGATACAAACGAACTTGAAAATAAAGGCAGGCGGCTTATATTGCCTGTGGGTGATTATGAAGCCGTGCTTTCAAAAGCCCCCGATGTTATCACTTATGTTGAGCATGGCGTTTGCGATATCGGTATTGTCGGCAAAGATACTATCGTTGAGCACGGAAGTGCGTTTTACGAGGTGCTTGATTTGAATATCGGCAAATGCAAATTTGCGCTTGCGTGCCCGAATGGCTCTGATTTCTTCTCGGGTCACAAAAGAAAAACGGTTGCAACCAAATATCCAAAGGTGGCAGGCGAATATTTGCGCTCCATGGGTATGGATGTCGATATAATCAAAATAGAGGGCAGCGTGGAGCTTGCTCCGCTCCTCGGTCTTGCAGACGGAATTGTGGATATAGTTGAAACAGGCTCAACACTAAAAGAAAACGGGCTTGAGGTTGTTCGCGAAATTTTCCCGATTTCTGCAAGGGTAATCGTAAATATGGCTTCAATGAAGCTTCGCAAAAAAGAAATAGAGCAATTTCTTTCTGAATTGGAGCAAGCAAGCAAGGCGTAAGCGGAAAGGTAAAATAAAATGAAAATAACGAAAGCAAACGGTAAATCCGAATATGCGCTTATTGAAAATCTTAAAAAGCGCAGCGGCGAAACCGATCAAAAAATAGTTGATATAGTAAGCAGCATTATCGAGGGCGTTAAAGAGGGCGGCGATGAAGCCGTTCGCGAATACACAGCCAGGTTTGACGGCTCCGTTCCGAAAAAAACCGTTATCACCAAGGAAGAACTTGCCGCTTATGCGGATATGGTGGATGATGATTTTAAAAACGCCGTGATTGATGCGCAAAAGAATATATTTGATTTCCATAAGCGCCAGGCACAGCAAAGTTGGCTCACCACAAAGGAAAACGGCGTTATTATGGGTCAGCGCATCAGAGGGCTAAAAAGAGTGGGAATTTATGTTCCCGGCGGCACCGCGGCTTATCCAAGCTCGGTGCTTATGAATGCCGTGCCTGCAAAAATTGCGGGCGTTCAGGAAATTATTATGGTAACTCCTCCTGGTCCGGACGGTGATCCCAATCCTTATATTATGGCGGCGGCTTCTATTGCCGGTGTTGATAAGGTGTTTCTTTGCGGCGGTGCGCAGGCTGTTGCCGCGCTTGCTTTCGGCACGGAAAAAATCCCAAAGGTTGATAAAATCGTCGGCCCCGGCAATATCTTTGTTGCCACGGCCAAAAAATTGCTTTACGGCGTTGTTGATATTGATATGATTGCAGGCCCGTCCGAAATCCTAATCGTGGCAGACGGCTCTGCAAAGCCCGCCTTTCTTGCCGCCGATCTTATGAGCCAGGCAGAGCACGATAAGCGCGCTTCCGCAATTTTGCTCACCACCTCGGATTCCGTTGCAAGGGCAACAGCCAAGGAAATCGAAAAGCAAATCAAATATCTTGAAAGGCAGGAAATCATTGAAGCCTCGCTTAATGATTACGGCGAAATCATCGTTTGCGAAAATCTTGATCAGGCAATCGAATTTGCAAACGAGCTTGCGCCGGAGCATCTTGAGCTTTGTGTTGAAGAGCCGCTCACATATATCGGCAAAATAGATAATGCCGGCTCGGTTTTCCTGGGAAATTGGTCGCCCGAGCCACTCGGCGATTATTTTGCAGGCCCCAACCATGTGCTTCCGACAAGCGGCACTGCAAGATTTTTCAGCCCGCTTTCTGTGGACAGCTTCGTTAAAAAATCCTCCTTTATTTATTATACCGAGCAGGAGCTTGAAAAGGCAAAGGATAAAATCATCACCCTTGCCGACACGGAGGGTCTCACCGCCCACGCAAACAGTATTAAGGTTAGATTTAAATGAAAAAATTAAAGCGTTTTTCGCTTGTTGTTATTACAGCGCTGTGTGCCGTGTGCCTCAGCGCTTGCGGCTTGTCCGGCAAGCTGCCCGTTGATATGCCGCAAGCCTCCGGTCAAGGCGAAACTCAAACTCAAAGCGAAAATTTAGTTGTGCATTATCTTGATGTCGGCCAAGGCGACAGTGAATTTATCGAGCTTCCGAACGGTGAAACCATGCTTATTGACGCGGGTGAAACCGATAAGGGCGAAACCGTGGTGAATGATATTTCCGCACTCGGTTGCAATAAAATCACTTATCTTGTGGCAACTCATCCTCATTCGGATCACATCGGCGGTATGCCCGCAGTGCTGGATGCGTTTGATGTGGCAAACGCCTATTTGCCGAATGCTTCGTCTTCTTCGGATATATACGCCGAATTTCTTGATAAGCTCGATGCCGAGGGCTGCAATGTTTATGAGGCGAAAAACGATGTTTCCGTTATTCAAACGGAAAGTCTCTCCGCTTATTTCGTTGCGCCGTGCGGCACGGATTATAAAAATCTAAACAACTATTCCGCCGTTTTAAAGCTTGTTTACGGTGAAACCTCGTTTCTTTTCACGGGCGATGCGCAATCTCAGTCCGAAAAGGAAATCACGGCTGATGTGTCTGCAAATGTTGTTAAGGTCGGTCACCACGGTTCAAAAACCTCATCAAGCCAAGCGTTCGTCAGTGCCGTTTCACCCGAATATGCGGTTATTGAGGTGGGTAAGGATAATTCCTACGGTCATCCGAATGCCGGTGTGATTGAAAGGTGGCAAAATGCCGGTGCCGAGGTTTTGCGAACGGATTTAAACGGCAGCATAACCTTTACAAGCGACGGCAGCAACATTTCTTACACCTGTGAAAAAGAAGGGTGATTTTTTATGAGAGTTATTATAAACAGAATTGAAAATAATATCGCCGTTTGCGAAATCGGCGGAAAAACGATAGATGCACCCGCCGAGCTTTTTGAAAATTTGCACGAGGGTGCCGTGTATGATATAATAGAAAATAATGCAGCCGAAGAAATAAAAAAAGAGCAATCGGCACAAAAGCTTCAAAATCTTTTTAATAAAAGAAAAACCGAAATCAGCGGCGATTAAGCTGCTTGATCGGGTTAAAATATCTCGCGTGTGCCGATTTTCGCTTGCATAAAATAAATCGGTGAATATAAACCGAAGGGTTATGGTGATTTTATGAGAACTGCCGAAATTAAAAGAAAAACAAAGGAAACCGATATTTCAGTTGCCCTGGATTTGGACGGCGGCAATGTTAATATAAGAACGGGTATCGGCTTTTTTGACCATATGCTCACTGCCTTTGCCGTTCACGGCGGCTTTGGCCTTGAGGTTTTTGTTGAGGGCGATTTGGATGTGGACACTCATCACACTGTTGAGGATACGGGCATTGCGCTCGGTGCGGCATTCAAAAAAGCACTCGGCGATATGGGCGGCATAAATCGCTATGGCTCTTTCTATATTCCTATGGACGAAAGCCTTGCACTTTGTGCTCTTGATATTTCAAACAGGCCTTTTCTTGTGTTTAACGCGGAGTTTAAAGAGGAACGCTGCGGCGAATACGAAACCTGCTGCACTGAGGAGTTTTTCCGTGCCTTTGCCGTTAATGCGGGCATAACCCTGCACCTTAATGTGCTTTACGGCAGCAATTCCCACCACGAAATCGAAGCATTGTTTAAGGCCTTTGCACACGCAATGAAAATTGCCGTTGCGCCCTCCGGCGGCGGAGTTCTCTCCACCAAAGGCGTTTTGTGATTTGCGCTTTGATAGGCAATATCAAAACAAAAACGGGTTTGCTCCCGATAAAACAATAAAACTCGAAAGGCATATTTTATGATAATTTTACCCGCTGTCGATATTATGGGCGGCAAGCCCGTTCGCCTTTATAAGGGCGAATTTTCCACCGCTTCGCAGGTTGCCGCAGATGCGCTCGAAACTGCAAAAAGCTTTGTTGAGGACGGCGCAAAGTGGATACATATGGTGGATTTGGACGGCTCTTTGAAAAAAGAAAGAGTAAACAGCGATATATTCCTTTCCGTTGCCGCAAACACACCGCTTAAGGTTGAAATCGGCGGCGGGATTCGCACAATGCAGGATATCGAATTTTATCTCGGAAACGGAATAGAGCGCGTTATCCTCGGCTCCGTTGCGCTGAAATCGCCCAAGCTTGTTAAAGAGGCTGTTGCCGAATACGGCGATAAAATCGCAGTCGGCATTGATGCAAAGGGCGGTTATGCCGCCGCAGAGGGATGGACGGAAAAATCCGATATCTATTTCACCGATTTAGCAAAAAACATGGAGCAAATCGGCGTTAAAACAATTATTTACACCGATATTTCAAAGGACGGCACCTTGAGCGGCCCGAATATTTCGCAGCTCAAAGAAATAAACAGTGCCGTTTCCTGCAATATTATCGCTTCCGGCGGAATCACAAATATCGACGATATCCGCGCGCTTAAGGCAGAGGGCCTTTACGGCGCTATCTGCGGTAAAAGCATTTACAGTAAAAGCCTTTCGCTTTCGCAGGCTGTGGAGGAATGCAAATGACAGATAATTTTAATCTTGATAAATATTTTGTTAAGGGCGAGCTTATTCCCGCAATCGTTCAGGAAAAATCCACGGGCGAGGTGCTTATGCTTGCCTATATGAATAAAGAATCGCTTAAAAAAACGCTTGAGACGGGCTACACCTGGTTTTGGTCACGCAGCCGAAAGGAGCTTTGGAATAAGGGCGGCACAAGCGGTCATCTTCAAAAAGTGGTTTCTATCAGCGGCGATTGCGACGACGATACTTTGCTTTTGCAAGTGATTCAAACTGGCGCGGCATGCCACACGGGCAGCCACAGCTGCTTTTTTAATAAAATAAAAGATTTTTAAGAAAACGGGTGAATGTAATGGATTTAATTAAAAACGAATATGATGTGATACTGGAAAGAAAAGAAGAAAAAGCCGAGGGTTCTTACACGGCTTATCTTTTTGAGCAGGGGCTTGATAAAATATTGAAAAAGGTGGGCGAGGAATGCACGGAAACCGTTATCGCCGCAAAAAACAACAATAACACGGAAACGGTTTATGAAATCACGGATTTGCTTTACCATGTGCTTGTTATGATGGCGCATCAGGGTATAACGCCCGAGGACATTGAGTCCGAGCTTGCAAAAAGAGCGGAAAAGCGCGGCAATCTTAAAAAATTCCACCAAGTGGATAAAAATTCGTAACAGCAGGAATTTATGGCTTTTAAAAAATGGAACATCGCCGAAGCGGATAAAGAAAAAGCGTCGGCAATCAGCGAAAAATTCAATATAGATCCTTTTGTGGCATATCTTTTGGCGGCAAGGGGAAAGGTAAGCGAAATTGCCGTTTCCGAATTTCTTTCGGATGAAATTCGCCTTTCCGATCCCTTTGATTTGCTCGATATGGAAAGGGCTGTGGAAAGAATAGAAAAGGCGGTTGAAAGCGGCGAAAAAATCACCGTTTACGGCGATTACGATTGCGACGGCGTAACGTCAACCGTGCTTTTGTATTCTTTTTTGCGCGATATGGGGGCAAATGTTGATTTCTATATTCCATCGCGCGAAACCGAGGGCTATGGGCTTAATAACGCGGCTGTTAAATCGCTTTGCAACTCAGGCACATCACTTATCGTAACGGTTGATAACGGCGTTTCCGCCGTTTCAGAGGCGGAATATATCTATTCGCTCGGTATGGAACTTGTTGTAACCGATCACCACAGAATCCCCGCCGAGCTTCCGCGCGCGGAGGCGATAGTCAATCCCCATAGGCAGGACGGCGAATTGCCGTTTACCGATTTTGCGGGCGTGGGTGTTGCGTTCAAGCTCGTTTGTGCTGTTTACGGCGATGTGGACGATATGCTTGAAAGATATGCCGATCTTGTTGCAATAGGCACAATCGGCGATATTATGCCGCTTGAGGATGAAAACAGGGGCTTTGTCAAGGCCGGTCTGCGCCTTATAAACAACAATTCGCGCCTTGGCTTGGCGGCGTTAAAGCGTGTTGCCGGCTATGGCGATAAATATGTCGGCTCCGGCGATGTTGCTTTTTCGCTTTGCCCAAGAATAAACGCCACCGGCAGAATTGATAACGCAATGAAAGCCGCTTCGCTTTTGCTTTGCGATGACCGCGACGACGCTCGCTTTATGGCAGAGCAGCTTGATGTAAACAATAACCACCGCCGCAAGCTTGAAGAGCGCATTGAGGCGGATGTTAAAGCTCAGCTTGAAAGCCGCCCCGAGCTTTTCGGAGGCAGAATAATTGTTGTTGCGGGCGAGGGTTATCATCAGGGCGTTGTCGGCATAGTGGCAAGCGGTATAACCGAGCAATACGGTAAGCCCGCAATAGTTTTGGATATTGATGAAGAGGGCAATGCACGCGGCTCGGCAAGAAGCATAGAGGGCTTTAATATTTATGACGCCATTGCTTCATGCGCTGATTTGCTCGATCATTTCGGAGGTCACACAAAGGCCGCCGGCATGAGTCTTTCTGCGGATAAAATAGATGAATTCAGGCAGCGTATAAACGATTATGCCTTTAAAAATTATGCCGTTATGCCGCCTCAGAGCATTGACATTGATTTCAAAATTTCACCTTTTTATCTTGATTTGAACTTGGCAAAGGAGCTGCGTGTTTTCGAACCGTACGGTGAGGGCAACAAAAGAGCCGTTTTTGCACTTGCGGGACTTACTTTGACGGGCGTTGTTCCAATGGGCGGAGGCAAGCATGTACGCCTTGAATGTGATAAAAAAGGCAAAAAAATCAGAATTATATATTTTGGGGTAACGGAGGAGGAATTTCCGTTTAAGCCCGGCGATAAAATTGACTGCGCCGTTAAAATCGGCGTTAATCTGTATAACGGCAGGGAATATCTCTCGGTTCAGGCGGTTGATGTGCATAAGCACGGAATAGACCAGGATAAATATTTTGCCGAAAAAAGCATTTATGAGCTTTTTGTTCTCGGCAAAAACAATGACGCGGGCGTTTTCCCGTCAAGAGAAATATGCGCGTGCGTTTATAAAGCGCTGCGGGCAAGAAATAATATGTTTACGGATGATGACAGCCTTTATTTTGACCTCTCCGACATAGCTTACGGCCAAATGATGTTTGCGCTTGACGCATTTTACGAAACGGGGCTTGCCAAAAAAGTCGGCGGCAATATCAAATTGCGCAGCGTAGCTCAAAAGGTTGACTTGGCAGGCACAAAGGTTATCACGGCGCTGAAAGGAAGAATTGGTGTTGACAACTGAATTTGACGATGGCTTTAAAGCCTTTTTTGAAGAGGTTTCGCAAAACGGGCATTACGATTCCGATATTATAAAAAAAGCATATGAGCTTGCCGCAAAGGCACATAAAAATCAAAAGCGCCGCTCGGGCGAGCCTTATATTATGCACCCCGTTGCCGTTGCCGAAATTCTTTTTAAGCTTGGCATGGATAACGAATGCATTGTTGCAGCACTTCTTCACGATGTGGTGGAGGACACTGATTATAACCTTGATTATATCAAAGAGCATTTCGGCGATGATGTTGCCCTGCTGGTGGACGGCGTTACAAAGCTCGGTAAAATCCCGCTTTCAACAAGGGAAGAGGTGCAGGCGGAAAACATTCGCAAAATGTTTATCGCAATGAATAAGGATGTGCGAGTTATCATTATCAAGCTGGCAGACAGGCTTCATAATATGCGCACCCTGCAATTTATGCCCGATTATAAACAGCGCGAAAAAAGCCTTGAAACGCTTGAAATTTACGCGCCGATCGCACACCGCCTCGGTATCCGCGCCATAAAGGATGAGCTTGAGGATTTGGCGGTGCGCTATCTTGACCCGATTGCTTATAAAGAAATCGAAAACTCCCTTTCAATGAAAAAGGAGGAGGGCGAAAAATTCCTCGGAAAAATTACCAAAGAGCTTTCCGAAAGAATCAGCCCGGTAATCAAAAACAATATTTCTTCAAGGGTTAAATCCGTTCACGGTATTTTCCGCAAGGTTTATATTAAGGGCAAATCCTTTGAGGAGATTTACGATATTTATGCCGTTCGCATTATAGTTGATACCATGATTGATTGCTATAATGTGCTCGGTATCGTTCACGATATGTATAAGCCGATTCCCGGCAGGTTTAAGGATTATATTTCAACTCCCAAGCCGAATATGTATCAGTCGCTTCACACCACCGTGCTTTCAAAAGAGGGAATTCCCTTTGAAATTCAAATCCGCACATGGGAAATGCACCGCACCGCGGAATACGGTATCGCGGCGCACTGGAAATATAAGCTCGGAAAGGGCGGCAAGGATAATCTTGATGATAAATTATCCTGGATTCACAGAATGATAGAAACCGGCGAATCCACCGATTCCGCCGAGGATTTGGTTGCCACAATAAAGGGCGATCTTTCGATTGAAGAGGTGTATGTTTTTACTCCGCGTGGCGATATCAAAAGCCTGCCTAACGGCTCCACCGTTATCGATTTTGCCTATGCCATTCACTCGGCAGTGGGCAATAAAATGGTGGGCGCAAAGGTGGACGGAAGAATTGTTCCCCTCGATTATCAAATCAAAACGGGCGAAAGAATCGAAGTGCTCACATCAAATCAGCAGGGCAAAGGCCCAAGCCGCGATTGGCTTTCAATCGTTAAAACAGGCGAAGCGCGCAGTAAAATCCGCGCATGGTTTAAAAAAGAAAAGCGCGAGGAAAATATCGAAGAGGGCAAATCCACCGTTGAAAGGGAATTGCGCCGCAATTTCATCAGGCCGGACGGCGATAAATACAATGATTTCATTGCGCGCATTGCCGAAAGGCAGCATTTTTCAAATGTGGATGAATTTTATGCCGCGGTTGGCTACGGCGGAATTCAGATAAACCGTTTAATGCCCGGTATTAAGGATGAATATAATCGAAATTGGAAAGAAAAAGAGCCCGAAAAGCCGCTTCCCAATTTTGCCGATAAACCGAGAAAACCGAGCCCGTCTGGCAACGGCATTATTGTTGAGGGTATAGACAATTGCCTGATAAAAATCGCAAAATGCTGTTCTCCGCTTCCCGGTGAGGATATAGTGGGCTTTATCACAAGAGGGCACGGCCTTTCGATTCACCGCAGAAATTGTGTTAATGTGCCGCAGGATTTGCAGCATTGCGCCGAGCCGGAACGCTGGATTCATGCTTATTGGGACGACAGTGTTAAGGTTGAATCGCAGTCCACTCTTGATGTTTTCGCAATAGACAGGGACGGCGTTGTGCTTGATATCACAAGCACGCTTATGAATATGCATGTCAAAATTCATTCTATAAACGCCCGCCCGATAAATGACGGCAATTGCCTCACCACTCTTACCGTTTCGGTAAACAGTAAAGAGCATCTTGAAAATATAGTTAAAATAATAAAAAAGATAGACGGCGTTTATCATATAGAAAGAACGGGTGTTTGATTTATGAAAGCTGTTATTCAGCGCGTGGCAAATGCCGCAGTGGAGGTCGGCGGCGAAACCGTCGGTAAATGCGGCAAGGGCTTTATGATTTTGCTCGGCGTTATGCAGGGCGATACAAAAGCCGATGCGGATAAACTTGTTAAAAAAATCGTTAATCTGCGCATTTTTGAGGACGAAAACGAAAAAATGAATTTGTCCGCCCTCGATATCGGGGCACAAATGCTTGTTGTGTCGCAATTCACTCTTTGCGCCGATTGCTCCCACGGGCGCAGACCGAGCTTTACTCCGGCAGCACCTCCCAAGGAGGCAAACGGGCTTTACGAATATTTCACTTCACGCCTGAAAGAAGCCGGTATAAGCCATGTTGAAAACGGCGTTTTCGGCGCGGATATGCAGGTGTCGCTTGTGAACGACGGCCCCGTAACAATTATTTTGAACAGTGAGGAATTGTCTTGATAAATGTTAAATCCGTCAAGCTCGGTGAGCTTGATAATAATTGCTATTTGATAACGGATGAATCCACGGGCGAAGCTGCGCTGGTGGATTGCACGGATGCATCGCAAAAAATGCTCGATTTTATCGGCAATGTAAATTTAAAATATATTTTGCTCACTCACGGCCATTTCGACCATATCGGCGGCGTGCCGGAAATCAAAGAAAAATTCGGCGCGAAGGTTGTTATAAGCGAGGCCGATTCGGAAATGCTTTCATCCGGCAAGGCCAGTCTTGCCGCTTTTTGCGGAATAAATCAGCAAAATACAAGTGCGGATATTCTTGTTGCCGAAGGCTCAGAAATAATGCTCGGCAAAACAAAAATTTCCGTTATCGCCACCCCCGGTCACACCAAGGGCGGCGTTTGCTATTTGGCGGATGATTGCATTTTCACCGGTGATACTTTGTTTTTCTGCTCGTGCGGACGCACGGATTTTCCCGGCGGTTCCGCAAAGGAAATCATGCGAAGCTTAAAGCGCCTTTCTGCGCTTGATTCGGCTTTGAAGGTTTATCCCGGTCATGATCGATTTTCAACAATCGGCTTTGAAAAGCAAAATAATCCTTATATGAGATAAAAATATGATAGTTGTTGTTAAAAACCATCCTTATTCCTATGATGTCGAAAATCTTGCCGAAATATTTTTCCCTTATGAAAAAATAAAAGTTCTTTCGCAGTTGCCTTTCGATACCGAGGATAATATCCTTGCCGTTACGGAAATGAGTGCCGATGAAATCCGCGTTGAGGCCCGTGTTTTTGAAAAAGTAATAATAAAAAGCGAAAAAATCGGCAAGGAGTCGGATTGCCAAAATATAATGTCGGTGCTTTTTTACCGCGCATTTTCCGAATTGCTCGGTGTTTCGTATCCTTGGGGGATTCTTTACGGCGTTCGCCCCGCCAGATTTTGGCACAGCCTTTCGGATAAATATTCAAAGGAGCGGGCAAGAAATATTTTTGAGCAAAAATATCTTGTTTCTCCCAAAAAGCTTGATTTGGTGGCTCGCGTTGCCGAAAACGAAAATAAAATCATTTCGCTTTCGCAAAAAAACAGCTTTTCACTTTATGTTTCCGTTCCGTTTTGCCCCACAAGGTGCTCGTATTGCTCTTTTGTGTCGCACAGTATAGAAAAGGCTGCGGCACTTGTTGAGCCGTATGTGGATTTGCTTGTGCGCGAAATTGCCGAAACGGCAAAATATGCAAATGATCTCGGGCTTCGGCTTGAATCCGTTTATTACGGCGGCGGCACACCCACCGCACTTTCGGCAAATCAGCTTGCCCGCGTTGCAAAGGCGATAAGCGATAATTTCAGCCTTTCAACTCTGCGCGAATATACCGTTGAGGCGGGCAGACCCGATACCGTCACCGCCGAAAAGCTTGCTGCGCTTAAATCGGCGGGAGTCGGCAGAATAAGCATAAATCCTCAAAGCTTCAATGATGATGTGCTCGCAGCAATCGGCAGGCGGCACACCGTGCGCCAAACGCTTGATGCTTTTGCGCTTGCACGCGAGGCGGGATTTGATAATATAAATATGGATTTTATAGCGGGGCTTCCTAAGGATGATATAAAATCTTTTAAGCATAGCATCGAAACGGCCCTGTCGCTCGGAGCGGAAAGTGTTACCGTGCACACTCTTTGCCTTAAAACGGGGGCATATATGGTTACGCGCGATAATGTTTTTGATCACGGCGATATAGACACGGTTAATAAAATGGTTGATTTCAGCCGCGAATATCTTTCGGGCGCCGGATATGTGCCGTATTATATGTACAGGCAGGGCAAATCCCTCGGCAATCTTGAAAATGTTGGCTGGAGCAAGCCCGGCAGCGAATGCCTTTATAATGTGTTTATGATGGACGAAACGCACACGGTGCTTGCCGTTGGCGCGGGCGCGGTAACGCGGCTTAAAAATCCCGTAAGCGGAAAAATCGAGCGGATTTATAATTATAAATATCCTTATGAATATATAAGCGGTTTTGATAATATGCTTAAACGCAAGGAAAAAATAAATTCCTTTTATAAAGATTTTATAAATATGGCTTAAAATATTACTTTTAGTATTGCAATGTTATTCCGTGTGTAATATAATGTTATTAACGTTAATATAAATAAAAGGAGTTGTTATTTATGGCAAAGCCCGATAACGGTTCAAAAATCACGAATTTTGAAGATGTGCTTTCAAAAGCAAAAAATGTGTCTGAAGTGCTTAATAAAAAAGGCTCGGCGTATTTGGAGCTTTCAAGAAAACGCATTGAATATATGGATGCAAAATCAAAGCTGGCCAAGGCGTATGAAAAATTCGGCAAGCTTCAGTATTCGGCTTATATAGGTGAAGAGGTAAACGAGGATGAATATGCCGCAGCCGTTGCGGATATTGCAGCTTATCGGGAGCGTCTTGACGCACTTGCTTCAGAGCTTGATGATGCAAAAATGCCAAAGGATGCGGATGACCTTAAAAAGAACGCCGAAGAGCTTAAAAACGAAATGAAATCTGCTTCAACGGAAGCGGTTGACTCTTTTGTTCGCCAGGCAAGGGATTTCCTTAAAGCCGTTCAGCTTTCCGTTAAATCGGTTACTCCGTCCAATGTTACGGGCGAGGTTGAGGTTGAATACAAGGAAGCCGATGAAACCAAGGAAGATAAAGGCGAATAATTTTAAAGTCTCCGGAAGTCAAAATCACGATTATTCAGTTTGTTGAGAGCAAAAAAGGCAGCGCACCGAATTCGTCGGCGCAGAAAATGCATTTGCTTTTCTCTCACTTTCTTAATAAAAATCAGGCAGTGCAAATTTTTTTTGCACTGCTTTTTTTACGGTGATTTTTTGGGCGATTTAAAGAAAAAATACATAAATTCCGCCGCATTGCTTTTAACGGCTTCCGTGCTTGTTAAGGCGATAAGTGCGGTTTATAAAATTCCGCTCACGGCATATATCGGCGCAACGGGGCGAGGTTATTTTAATATGGCTTATAATCTTTATATGCCTGTTCATGCGATTATTATGGGGGCTTTTCCGGTTGCACTCACTCATTTGATAAGCAAATACCGTGAATGCGGCGATAAAATGCAGGTGGCGCGGTTGAAAAAAGCATCCGGCATAATGTTTTTTGCCGTCGGCCTTTTTGGTACGGCGTTTATGATTGCCGCCGCAGTGCCCTATGCAAAATATGTGGCTTCACCCAAATGCACCGTTGCCGTTTTTGCGCTTGCTCCAACGGTGTTTTTTTCCTCGCTTGCTTCGGCAAAAAGAGCGTTCGCCGAAGGGCATATGAATATGGTGCCCACCTCCGTCAGTCAAATTCTTGAGGCTGTTTTCAAGCTTGTGTTCGGCTTGCTGTTTGCAAAGCTTTCCATGAGCTTTTTGTATTCCGAATATCTTAAAACCGGTGCCGTTTTCGGTGCAAAATGCGCGGATGAGACGCAGGCGCTTTCGGCAATTTATCCCTTCACCTCCGCTGCCGCGATAGCGGGTGTAACCGTAGGCTCCGTTATAAGCTGGGCATATCTTTCGGCATATGTTTCGGTTAAATATAAAGCGCTTTATCCGGCGGCAAAAAGCTCTGTTAAAGGCGCTGCAGGCGAAATTGCTTCGTTCGGCGCGCCGATTATCGCTTCCGCGCTTATTCAAAGCCTTTCCGAATTTGCCGATCATTCAACCGTTCAAATCAGCCTCGGAATGTGCGATTTAAACGCGCTTGCCGCGGCTTATGAAAATTGCCTTATGCTCAGCGGAACGGATAAGGCCGATGTTGTTGCGTATGTTTATGGCCTTTTTTCCGCCGCACATGATTTAAAAAATCTTGTGCCCGGGCTAACCATGGCACTCGGCGTTGCCGCCGTGCCTGCAATCAGCGCGGCACATGCAAGCGGCGGCAGTGAACGCCTTTCCGCTCTTTTAAATTTAATTTTTAAATATATTTCGCTTATTTCGTTCGGCGGGGGATTTTATCTTTCTCTGCTTTCACAAGAAATTTTAACCCTGCTTTATCAAAATTCAAACTATGATATTGTGCTCGGTTGCAATAATGTCGTAAAGCTTTACGGCTTCATAACGATTTTGTTTTCGCTTTCGGGCGCGGCGGTGTTTGCAGTCCAGTCCGTTGGGCTTGCGTCAAAAAGTATTCCGTTCTTCGCTGCGGCTGGCGTTTTGCGCGCACTTTTAAATCTGCGCTTTGTTTCCGATGCCGCGGTTAATATTTACGGCAATATTGCGGCGGATGCCATGGCATATGCGATTATTCTTGCGGCAAATATTTTCTTGCTTGCAAAATATGCGGGCGTTAAATTTGCTGTTTTTCGTTCACTGCTGATGCCTGGTATATGTTGTCTTGCCTCATATTTTGCGGCGAATTTCATTTACGGAGCGCTGTTTTCGGGCAGCGGAATAATAAGCCGATTTCTTTTGCTCGGCATAATTTATGCGCTTTGTGCCGTATCATTGACAATTTTATCAAAAACTGTTTCTTTTTCTGAAATAAAAAGCCTTGCAAACGGTAAAAAAACTGCATAATCCCTTGATTTTAAGCAGAATTTATAGTATCATTTAATTAAACGAATTGATCTGAAGGGGTGTTACGGTGTCGGTCGATTTTGAAATTAAGGATAATTATGATATCAATGATTTTCTTCGGCTTGTAACCGTGTTACGATCACCCGGCGGTTGCCCGTGGGACAGAAAACAAACTCATGAATCAATAAAAAAGAATTTCATCGAGGAAACCTATGAGGTTGTTGAGGCCATAAATAAGGCCGATGCAGAAGGCCTTAAAGAAGAACTCGGCGATGTTCTGCTTCAGGTTGCCATGCATTCCGAAATGGAAAGCGAAAAAGGCAGCTTTGATTTTAATGATGTTGTAAACGATATTTGCAAAAAGCTTGTTGTGCGCCATCCGCATGTGTTCGGCGATGCCGCTGCCCAAAGCAGCGATGAGGCTTTGCAAAATTGGGATCAGGTTAAGCTTAAAACCAAGGGCATGAAAAAGCAAGGCGAGGCAATGATCAAAGTGCCGCGCGAATTTCCCGCTTTAATGCGTGCGCAAAAGGTGCAGGAAAAAGCAGCGAAGGCAGGCTTCGATTGGGATGATATAAACGGAGCCGTCGCTAAGCTGCATGAGGAGATTGATGAGTTAGAAACTGCTTTGGCCGCAGGTGTCGGCAAAGATATTGAGGAGGAATTCGGCGATGTGCTGTTTTCCTGCGTTAATGTTTCGCGCTTTATCGGGGCAGACAGTGAAGAGGCTTTAACCGCCTCCACCGATAAATTCATCAAAAGATATCTTTTGGTGGAAAAACTTGCCGCCGATGAAGGGCTTGATATGAAAACCGCCTCAATAGAAGAGCTCGATAAGCTGTGGAATAAAGCAAAGATAATAATTGCCGAAAAGGCTAAAACGGAGGAATTTAAATGAACAAAACAGAACTCGTAGCAGCAGTTGCTACAAAAGCAGATCTCTCAAAGAAAGATGCGGAAGCAGCAGTTAAGGCAGTTCTTGATGCTGTAACAGAAGCTCTTGCAGACGGCGAAAAGGTTGCACTCGTTGGCTTCGGTACTTTTGAAGTTAAAGAGCGCGCAGCTCGCACAGGTAAAAATCCCCGCACAGGCGAAGCTATTGAAATCCCTGCATCAAAGGTTCCTTCCTTTAAAGCAGGCGCAGCTCTTAAGAACGCTGTAAAATAAGTTTGCTTTCAGCCGCTCCGTTGAGCGGCTGTTTTTTTGATTTGGTGGTAAAATATGAGATTGGATAAATATTTAAAGGTTTCCAGAATAATAAAAAGACGCACTGTGGCAAACGAAGCTTGCGATGCCGGCAGGGTAGAGGTAAACGGCCGCGTTCAGCGCGCTTCCTATGATGTTAAGGTCGGCGATGTTATCATGCTCAATATCGGCCAAGCGCCTAAAAAATATCGCGTTGAAGCCGTAACCGAGCACGCACTTAAAGAGGATGCGGCAAAGATGTTTACCCAGCTTTGATTGAATAAATTCTATGTTGCTTTATCCGGGCCTGCACAATATGATTTTAAAATCGCTTTCATCGGTCTGACTGATTGATTTAAACGCCTGCCCGATTTAATCATTTTTTGCTTTGATTTTTCATATTATTAAACGGTGATTGTATGGAAGAAAAAGTAAAAAAGCCCCACAGCCTTCAGCTCGAAAATCGAAACGGTCTTAAAATGACGGGTGTAACGGATGTTGAGGCATTTGATGAGGAATGCGTAACCGTCTACACGGATTATGGTTGCCTGAGCATCAGCGGCAGTGCCTTACATATTGATGAGCTTAATATCAAAAACGGCGTTCTTCAAATCAGCGGCGAGGTTTCGGCGCTTGTTTACAGCAGTAAAAAATCAAAGGAAAAAGGCTTTTTAAAGAGGGTATTCGGTGATTAAAATTGCCGCGGTGTTTTTGATTTGCGGATTTTTGCTCGGCTCGATTTATGATTTAATGCGCTTTTTCGGTCTTTCGTTTTCAACCAAGGCAGCAGTGTTTTTCTTTGATTTTTTGTTTTTTGTTATATATTCTTTGCTGTTTTTTGTTTTGCTGCTTGGGTTTAATAACGGCATTATGAGGGCAATGTATGCCGCTGCTTATTTCGGCGGTCTTGTTATTTACCTGCTGCTTATAAGCAGAAAAACGATTGCCGTGCGTAAACAGGCGGCAGTCGGCTTCAAAAACTTTGTTAAAAAACAGAAACAAAGTTTTAAAAAAGTGTTGCAATTTATGCATAAGCTGTATTATAATAAATTTATATTACACAATAAGTTTAAATCCGGTGATAAAAATGGCAAAGCTTCTTCGCAGCCTAAAAGAAAATAAAAGAGCACGCTCTGCAATCGTTTTGGCAGGGCTTGTTGTTATGTTCTTTATCTGCGGCGGAATTATCGCTTCGCAGTATTCGGATATCAGCCGCCTAAAAAAGCAGGAGGCTGCTTACACGGCTCAGCTTCAGGCGCAGAATGCCGAAAATGCAAAGCTTGAGCAAATTCTTGATTCGGACGACAGAGATGAATATATCGAGCAAAAAGCCCGCGAAAAAGGCTATGTTAAGTCCGATGAAATCGTGTTTTACGATGTGGCTGGCAGTAAATAATTTGAATATTGTTTGTTAAAGCCGGGATTCTGGGCAACCCTCAGTCCCGGCTTCTTTTTTGGAAATCAGCCGAAAAAAACTACTTTTTAAAGTGCAATCTTCATCGGCGGATTTGCTTGCACCACGCCCGGTTGCTGCGGGTGAGGCTTTTTTAATACAGTCGGAAAGAGTTGAGAATATGAAAAATATTGCTTCTTCGCGTATAACAGAAACGGTTAAAGAGCTTGTTATCAAGGCAAATAAAGTGTTACCGTCGGATTTGATTGATTGCATTTCGTGCAGTGAAAAGCGCGAATGCAGTGAAACCGCAAAATCTGTGCTTTCTGATTTGAAGGCAAATATAGATGCGGCGGCAGAGCTTAATATTCCTATTTGCCAGGATACCGGCATGGCCGTTATATTTGCGGAAATCGGTCAAGATGTGCATATTACGGGTGATGATTTTGAAGCTGCGGTCAATGCGGGTGTTTCTCAGGGATATGTTGAAGGACTTTTGAGAAAGTCCGTTGTGCGCGATCCTTTTTATGATAGGGTAAACACAAATGATAATACCCCCGCCGTTATTCACACCCGAATTGTGCCGGGCGATAAAATCAAAATCACCGCGGCACCTAAGGGCTTCGGAAGCGAAAATATGAGCGCACTTAAAATGTTTACTCCAAGCGCAACAAGGCAGGATATAATTGATTTTATCGTTGGTGTTGTTAAAAATGCAGGCTCAAATCCTTGCCCGCCAATCGTGCTCGGTGTAGGTATCGGCGGCGATTTTGAATATTGTGCACTGCTTGCAAAAAAAGCTCTGTGCCGTAATGTTTCGTCTCATAATCCCGTTCCGTTTTATGCAGAGCTTGAAAACGAATTGCTTGAAAAAATCAACTCTCTTGATATCGGGCCGCAAGGCTTCGGCGGCAAAACAACGGCACTTGCCGTTAATATTGAAACGTATCCAACACATATCGCAGGGCTTCCCGTTGCCGTTAATGTTGGATGCCATGTAACCAGGCACGCTTCCGCCGTGATTGAATAAATTAAGGATTAGGATTTTATGTATTATTATATGACCGCCACTTGCCTTTTCGGGCTTGAAGGGCTTGTTTCGCAGGAACTTAAATTTATGGGTGCCGAAAATGTGTGCGCCGAAAACGGCAGAGTGTTTTTTGAGGGCGATGAAAATATTCTTGCCCGCGCAAATATAAATTCCCGCTTCGCCGAAAGAATTATGATTGTTGGCGACAGATTTAAAGCCACCACCTTCACAGAGCTTTTTGATAAGGTTAAGCTTATAAATTGGTGTGATTTTATCGGTAAAAACGATGCGTTTCCCGTTAAGGGTTACAGTATCGATTCCGCACTTCACTCCGTGCCCGATTGCCAAAAAATCATAAAAAAGGCCGTTGTTGAAAGCCTTAAAGAGGATTACAGAATCGATTGGTTCAGGGAAACAGGCGCCGTTCATCAAATCCGCTTTTCGATTATTAAGGATGATGTAACCGTTATGCTCGATACCTCGGGCGCGGGCCTTCATAAAAGGGGATATCGCCCGGAATCCAACGACGCTCCCATCAGGGAAACGCTTGCCGCGGCAATGTGCTCGCTCTCGAAACTGCGCCATTATCATGCGCTTTATGACCCGTTTTGCGGCAGCGGCACCGTGCTTATTGAGGGCGCAATGCTGGCCCATAACATTGCGCCGGGCTTAAACCGTGAGTTTGCAGCGCAGAATTGGGATATTATTCCCGAGGGCATTTGGAAAAGCGAAAAAGAACGCTGCCGTGATTTTGTTAAAACGGATACGGATTTTGTGGCTTTTGGCAGTGATATAGACGATCACGCTCTTGCGCTCACTCATATAAATGCAAAGCGCGTGGGTATGCATAAGTTTTTGCGCCTTTCAAATGCTGATATTGCCGATTTTAATCCGCAAACGGAAAACGGCACACTTGTAACAAATCCGCCTTACGGTGAGCGTATGCTCGATATAAAAGAGGCGGAGCGCCTATATAAAATAATGGGCGAAAAATTTGCTCCCCGTCACGGCTGGAGCTACGGTATAATTTCACCGGATGAGGAATTTGAAAAATGCTTCGGCAGGCGCGCCGATAAGCGCAGAAAGCTTTATAACGGCATGATAAAATGCCAGTATTATATGTATTTCAAATAGAATAAGCGCATAAAACAGCGGCAAACGAATTTTCCGTTTGCCGCTGTTTTGTTTTGCTTTTTTGGCAAAAAATATAATTGATGCTTGTATAATAATTATCAATTTTTATTAAAACATCAGCTGAAACATCACTTATTTCTGCTTTATATTTAAATTGTAAATGTAATATCAAGTTTAGATATTTTTTTATATTATATATGATTGTCTTTGAATAATTCATTTATACGCCTGTAATATGTCTTGTTTATGACTATAACGGATTGTTTGGTTATTGACATAATATTACAATTATGCTATTATAACTACAAAACATAACATTAGAGTTATAAAAATAAATAAAAAAGGTGGATGTATATGGGAGAAACTAAGTTTTGCAAGTACTGCGGTGCTACAATTCCGAGTGATGCGATAATTTGCACAGCCTGTGGTAGGCAAGTTGAAAACATCACTCAAGATAATCAAGCTAACGTTCAGCCGAATATTGTAATAAACAATGCAAACACTAATGTAAATGGTGTCGGCGGAAAAGCAAAAAGCAAATGGGCAGCCTTTTTCTTATCTTTCTTTCTTGGATTTTGCGGAGCGCATAAATTTTATGAAGGCAAAGTTGGAATGGGTATTTTGTATATCTTTACAGGTGGTTTGTTCGGTATAGGTTGGGTGATTGATACAATTGCTTATCTGTTTAAGCCAAATCCATATTATGTCTGAATAATATACATATATAATATAACAAAACAGCGGCAAACGGAATTTCCGTTCGCCGCTGTTTTTGTTTTGTTTAAAATTAAATCTTATTTGATTTTGCATTTGGTGTTTGTGTAGGCTATGTATGCCGCAACGGCGGCGATGATTATAACCATGTAAACGGCAATGAAAATCCGCATTGAGCCCATTGCGATTGTGCCGCGAAGCACAAGGTATGAAATAAACGCAAATGAAAATTCAAGCACGGCTATTATTGCCGTGATGATGCCGAGCCCGTTGCAAAGTTTCTTTTCATCGTATTTTGCTTTTTCTTCTTCGCTTGCTGTGTTGTAGCCGGCAATTAAATTTGCGCTTTTGCCGCAGAAAGAAAGCACGGCGGTTACGGCAAAAATAACTCCAAGCGCGGAATTAAGAATAATCGAAAGCATAAAATCACTCCTTTGGCTTCATTGCGTTGTATGAGGTGAGCACGGCTTCATCGCTGATATTGCAGCCAAGCTCCCATATCGGCACATTTGCAAATATTTTCTCAAGCACATCAAAAAGCTTTTCCATTTTTGAAGGGCCGAGCTTTCGCACGGTTTGTGAAAAAATGTTATATATTGCTTTTGATGTGTCTGCTTTTTTTATTTGGTTTGTTTTGCTTCTTTCAAGAAAACAAATCCCGCCGAGAGGCAATATTTCCGGTGTGGAATAATCGTATTTTCCGCTCCATGGCGTGCCGCAGGCATAAACTTTACCGTCTATAAATCTGATTGCCGGTTTATCGTCATTTACTATGTGAGCGCGATCTCCGAAATGCTTCAGCCAAAGCTGCGTGTGTGTGGATTTGCCGGTGCCGCTGTCTGCGGAAAAAGCGTAAGCAATTCCGTCCACCGCCACGCAGGAGGAATGGAGCAATATGCCGTCAAAATCAATGAGCGCGGTGTAAAAATCACTGCCGGTAAGCATATATTCCCAATCGTCGCTGTTAAGCTCCGGGTGCTCTGCCATTGCGGCCTTAACTCTTTCGGGGGTCACATTTATTGTGATGTCTGCTTTTTGATTTTCGCTTTGGCTTGCGGAATAATAGGGCACGGCCTGTTTTTCGGTGCGCCCTTTAATATTCTTTATATCAACTTTAAGCCCTGCAATATCGCAAATTGCCATTTGGTGTACCTCTCAATCTATCGGTTTCAGTATAATTTATTGCTGTGATTTAGTCAAGCCCAATAATCGCGGCACGGTTAAATTTACCTGTGCTTTTCTGCGCCGAAATGTTGACTTTTGTTCTTCTTTGAGTTATAATGGAACAAATGTTCGATATGAGTAAAAAAGAGATGAAATTAATTGGAACGCACGGTTTTGCATGTTGATTGCAATAAGTTTTATGCTTCGGTGGAATGCTTACATCGCCCCGAAATACGCAATAAGCCCGTTGCCGTTGGCGGCAGTGTTGAGGATCGTCACGGTATAATTTTAACGAAAAACGAAATCGCTTCAAAATACGGAATAAAAACCGCCGAGCCGATTTGGCAGGCAAGGCAAAAATGCCCCGAGCTTGTGGTGGTTCCGCCGAACTTTCCGCTTTATGTTCGCTTTTCAAATATGGCGCGCAAAATTTATAAGGATTATTCCGAATATATCGAGCCTTTCGGGCTTGATGAAAATTGGATAGATGTTACGGGCAGTCGCCAAAGCGGCGAGGAAATTGCAAACGAAATCCGCCGCCGTGTTAAGTTTGAACTCGGAATCACCGTCAGCGTTGGCGTTTCGTGGAATAAGATTTTTGCTAAATTCGGCTCGGATTATAAAAAGCCCGATGCCGTAACCGTTATAAATAAGGAAAATTATAAGGATATTGTGTGGAAAAGCCCTTGCTCGGATTTGCTTTTTGTGGGCAGATCAACGGCGAAAAAATTAAATTCCTACGGTATATATACCGTTGGGGATATCGCAAATTCGGATTGCGGCCTTTTGCGCTCCGTTTTCGGCAAAAACGGTGAAATGCTTTATCGCAACGCAAACGGGCTTAACGCCTCGCCGGTTGCCCGCGTTGATGACGAGCAGGCTGCAAAAAGCATTGGCAATTCAGCCACCACGCCGCGCGATATGGTTAATAATGCAGATGTTAAGGCAGTGATGATGATGCTTTGCGAAAGCGTTGCCCAAAGGCTCAGAAGGCAGGGTGTAAAGGGCAAAACGGTCACGATTTATGTTCGCGACAAGGATTTAAAAAGCTTCACCCGCCAAGGGCAGCTTGCCGCCTGCAGCAATGTTTCCGCGGAAATTCTCGACGAAGCCATGGCGCTGTTTGTTCAAAATTACGATTGGGTAAAGCCGGTGCGCAGCGTGGGCGTTTCGGTTTCCGATTTCGGCGACGATTTTTTGCAATTCGATTTATCCGGCAATGCAAAGCGCCACGAAAAGCTGGAAAAGGTGGAGCACACGATGGATGATATTCGCCGCCGCTTCGGCGATTCGGCGGTTTTGCGTGCCTCACTGCTTTGTAAGGATGATTTAAAAGCCTCAAAGGAAAAGCCTGAGCAGCAGTCGCTCGGAAGTTTTAAAACTTGGAAAGGAATGTGCTGATTATGATTAAAAAATATGTTGAAGTGCTTGCAAAATTCGATACGGAGGGCAAAATAATTCCCTTTATGATTAAGCTTGACGATGAAAAATACGAAATAGATAAAGTGCGCGATATTCGCCCTGCAGCATCTCTTAAAAGCGGCGGAGCGGGGATTAGATATACCTGCTCAATAATGGGAATGGAAACATATCTTTTTCTTGAAGAATCAAAATGGTTTATTGAATCGGCGGCATGCTGAGCGGCTTTTTTCAAAATATCGAATAATTGTAAAAAACGTCTATTGTCCGCGACTGAAAAACATATGTCCGCCGTATGTGGCATATTTTATAGTTTTATGTGCTTTTTAAAGCCTCTTTCTAATCATTTTATACATTGCATTGCCATTTAAATAGTGATAAAATATTCGGGAAAAGGAGTTGTGCAATATGAAAACTTATGCAGAAATGAGCAGGGAAGAGCTTCTTTCGGAAAAAGCTTCCCTTGAAGAAAGATATAATGAATTTAAAGCGCGCGGCCTTAAGCTTGATATGAGCCGCGGCAAGCCTTGCAAGGAGCAGCTTGATCTTTCCGTTGCTCTTAATGATGTAAAGGATTATGTTTCAGACGGCGTTGATGTAAGAAATTACGGTATGCTTGACGGTATTCCGAGCTGTAAAAAGCTTTTTGCCGATTTGATGGGCGTTAAACCAGAAAATGTTATTGTTGGTCCCACATCAAGCCTTAATCTTATGTATGATTATGTTTCGCAGTGCTACACTCACGGCGCAGGCAGCACTCCATGGTGCAAGCTTGATAAGGTTAAATTTCTTTGCCCCGTTCCGGGATATGACCGCCATTTCACAATTCTTGAGCATTTCGGAATTGAAATGATAAATGTTGATATGAAGCAGGACGGCCCCGATATGGATGCGATTGAGGAGCTTGTTAAAGATCCTTCGGTTAAAGGTATGTTCTGCGTTCCCAAGTATTCAAACCCGCAGGGCATCACTTTCAGCGATGATGTTGTTCGCAGAATTGCGGCTCTTAAACCCGCAGCCGAGGATTTCAGAATTGTTTGGGATAATGCTTATTGCGTTCATGATTTGGTTGAGGACGGCGATAAGTTGCTCAACATTTTCGATGTGCTTCCCGAATACGGCAACGACGATATGGTTGTTGAAGTTTGCTCAACTTCAAAAATCACTTTCCCCGGCGCAGGCATTTCTGCAATAATCGCAAGCGATAATAATATCAAAATGATTAAATCACGCCTCAGTGCTCAGGTCATCAGCTATGATAAAATGAATCAGCACCGTCATGTTGTTTTCTTCGGCGATGCAAACGGCGTGCTCAATCATATGAAAAAGCATGCGGCAATCCTTAAGCCTAAATTTGATATCGTTATCAAAACGCTTAACGAAGAGCTTGCAGGCAAGGGCATTGCCTCTTGGTTTGCTCCGAAGGGCGGCTACTTCATCAGCCTTGATGTTATGGACGGCTGTGCAAAAAGAGTTGGCGAGCTTTGCAAAGAGGCGGGTGTAACCTTAACCTCCGTCGGCGCAACTTATCCTTACGGAAAAGACCCGAATAACAAAAACATCCGTATCGCACCGAGCTTTCCGCCGGTTGATGAACTTTCTCTTGCGGCAGAGCTTCTTTGCATCTGCACGCGCCTTGCCGCCGCAGAAAAATTGCTCGGCTGATTTTTCACTCGGCACGTATGTGTTTTAACAGAATGTAATTTGTGCATAATTTTAAAGGCGAATGTCATCATTCGCCTTTTATGCTTTTTTTGAATTGAGTGTTTTTATGTTAGATAATGTAAATAAAAAAACAAAGGGCGTAATTTTTATAATTCTCTCCGCTTTGTGCTTTACGGGAATGAACACCTTTGTGCGTCTTGCCGGCGAAGTTCCCACCGTGCAAAAAGTGTTCTTTCGCAATTTTGTGGCAATGATTTTTGCTTTTGCCGCAATGCTGAAATCGCACGAAAGCTTTAAGCCGAAAAAGGGCAGTATGAAATATTTAATAATTCGCTCTGCACTCGGCCTGGCGGGTGTTTTCGGCAACTTTTACGCGCTGGACAGAATTGAACTTGCCGACGCCTCTATGCTCAATAAAATGAGCCCGTTTTTCGTGCTGATTTTTTCTGCGATTTTCATTAAAGAAAAGGTTAAACCCAAGCAGGCTGTTGCCGTTGGCGTGGCATTTGTTGGCGCATTGTTTATTATAAAACCCACCTTCAGCAATCCCGATATTTTGGCAACTCTCGCGGGTTTCGGCGGCGGAATGGGTGCGGGCGCGGCATACACTTGCGTTCGTAAACTCGGCTTGCAGGGCGAAAACGGCAAGCTTATCGTCTTATTTTTCTCCGCTTTTTCCTGCGCCGTAACTCTGCCTTATTTGATTTTTAATTATCATTATATGAGCGCTCAGCAGTGGATTGCGCTTCTTATGGCGGGCGTTTGCGCCGCCGGAGGGCAGTTTTCCATAACCGCGGCATACACCTATGCTCCGAGCCGCGAAATCTCGGTTTATGATTATTCGCAAATCATTTTTGCGGCAATTGCGGGCTTTTTCGTCTTTGGTGATGTTCCGGACATTTGGTCGTTTGTGGGCTATGTTATCATTTGCTCAATGGCTGTTTGGATGTTTATTTATAATAATAAAAAGCCCGCTCACCAAAAATAAATTTGTTTAGAACGGTAATTTTCCCCGTCACAATATATTGTGTAAAGTAAAAACACTTGCATTTGTCTATATATTGTGTTATAATCACTTTCTGTAAGCAGTTGAGCCGAAATTTAAGGTGGCTCTTGTGCTCGGTCAAAAACTATAAGGGGGTTTTGATTTATGAAGTGCCCGTTTTGCGGATGCGAGGAAAGCAAGGTAATCGATTCCAGACCGACGGATGAAAACGAAAGAATCCGTCGCCGCCGTGAATGCGTTCAGTGCGGCAAAAGGTTCACCACTTATGAGGTTATCGAAGATGTTCCGATTATCGTTATAAAAAAAGATAAAAGCCGTGAGGTGTTCGACAGAACCAAGGTTCTTAAAGGCATGCTTCGCGCTTGCGAAAAGCGCCCCGTAACCTCAACGGAGCTTGAAAACGCAATCAATGAAATTGAAGCCACTCTTCAGAGCGCAACAGATAGAGAAGTAACAAGCGTTCGCATCGGCGAGCTTATTATGGAAAAACTTAAGGATATCGATGAAGTTGCTTATGTTCGCTTCGCCTCGGTTTATAAGGCGTTTGATTCCGCATCTTCCTTTATCGAGGAAATTTCAAAATTATAATCAGGCATAATAAAAAGCATTGTGATTTAAATTTCACAATGCTTTTTTTATGCTTTCTTTTGAAATGTTGCACATAATTTTGTTCTGCAAATTTGATTTTAATGCTTTTGTTTGCGTAATATAACTAAAAAATCGCAGTTAAAACCTGTATGGCATTTTGTCTTTTCCTTTGGTATAAAAATCATCGGCAACTATTTGATATCTGCTGTAAGCTCTTGAAACTGCTTCGTTCCAGCTGATGTAAATGTCTTTTTGTGCGCCCAACCCCACCGTTTCTATAAGTTGGCGTTTGTTCGCAATTTCGCAAAGTTTGCCAAATATGCTTTCGGCACTTTCCTCGCACAAAAATCCGTTAATTCCGTCTGTAACGCCTTCTGCCGCACAGGAGTCTTTAACAAGAAGCGATGGCGTGGCGCATGATGCCGCTTCACGCACCACAAGGCCGTTTGTGTCAAATGTGGAGGGGAATATAAGCAGATCCGCAGCCGCATAATGCTGCTGCATTTTTTCTCTGTTCAGCATTTTTCCCGTGTTTATGATTTTGTCCGCAATTCCGAGCCTTTGATAATATCTTTTGATTTTGTTTTCGTCCGCACCGAAGCCGAGCATTATCAGTCTGAAATCTCTGCCGGCGTTTTTCATCATTTTGCAGGCATCAAGAATGATTTTTATGTTTTTATACCAAATCATTCTGCCGGCATAGATAAACAGCGGCACATTTTGCGGAATTCCGTAAGATGCTTTTATTTCTGCGGTTGTTTTCGGGTCGATTATCGTTTTTTTCATGTCGCAGCCGTTTGGCATAACGATGAAATCGCCGTTGTAGCCGATTTTTCGCAGGCTGTCAGCCGTGCCTGCACTTGTTACCCACACTTCATCGGCGGCGTTGATGTTGTTAAGTAAAAAGCGGTATGCAAAATCCCTTGCCGGTTTTATGGGTACGCGCCTGTCAAAATCATATTCGTATTTTGTGTGGTAGGTGAGCACGGTGGGTATTCTCAGCTTTCTGTTCACGAGCCTGAAATAATAGCTTGTGGCAAGCGGGCAGTGGCTGTGAAGCACGTCAAAGCCTCTGTTTATGATTTCGTAGCTGAGCTTATCGCCGAACGGCCAGCCGAAGCTGTAGCCTTCTTTTGAAGGAAACCACCAGCTTTTGTATCTGAATATTTCATAATCGTAATTTGCGTCTTGTTGATTTGGGTTTTTCGGTGTAACTATCACGGCTTTGCCGTGCTCTTTGTTAATAAGCGAAGCGTAGTTTTGGGCAACATTGCTTATGCCGTCCGTAGTCGGCGGAAAAGCGTCCGTTCCCACTGCTATTTTTAACTCGGAATTCATTTTGAAACCTCTTAAAATTATTTATTGTAATATAGCACAAATAAGCTCTTTTGTAAATCATAAAAATAAATTAGATAAATTGTTAATAAAAGGTTGATAATTGCCTGTCGAATATTATATAATAATAAATAATATAAAGCAGTGCGCCTTTTTGTGCCGCAAAGCCGCAGAGGAGGGTTATCTCTTATGTCCGAGCATTATACCGTGTCACTTCAAAAAATCATTGATTCACACGGGCTTGAAACAATTTATTTGCCGCAGGATGCAAACGATATTTTGATTGAAACCAACGAGGTCAACAGACCGGGTATCGTCCTTACGGGATATACGGATTATTTTGATCCGCGCCGTATTCAAATTTTGGGGTGGACGGAATTCGGTTTCCTTCAAAATATGAGCCGCGAAATGCAAATTGAAGCGGTTTCAAAATGGCTTTCGCTTCGGCCCGCCGCCGCGGTTATCACACGCGGGCTTGAAACCCCCGAATATTTTGAAAAGCTTTTTGAACAGCACGACGTGCCGCTTTTAAAAACAAACGAGGAAACTTCGCCTTTTCTTGCAAATCTTATTCAGTATCTTAACACAAGCCTTGCTCCGCGCATAACGCGCCACGGCGTGCTTTGCGAGGTTTACGGCGAGGGTGTTTTGATTATCGGCGAAAGCGGTGCGGGCAAATCGGAAACCGCCGTTGAGCTTATCAAAAGAGGCCACCGCCTTATCGCAGACGACGCTGTTGAAATCAGGCGCACGGACGCACGCACGCTTATCGGCTCCTCGCCGAATAATATCCGCCACTTTATCGAGCTTCGCGGTATCGGCATAATCAATGCACGCCGCCTTTTCGGTATGGGTTCGGTTAAGGATACGGAAAAAATAAATATGGTTATCAGTCTTGAGCCGTGGGAAGCCGGCAAAGCTTACGACAGACTCGGTATCGATAACGAATACACAAAAATTCTTGATGTTAAGGTGCCGGTTATCACGGTGCCTGTAAACCCCGGCAGAAACCTTGCCGTTATCATCGAAACCGCCGCCATGAATAACAGGCAAAAGAAAATGGGATATAACGCGGCGCGAGAGCTTATGATCGGCCTCGGAATGGATGATTTCGAGCCTGAGGAAAAAGAAGTTAAATTCTGGCAGGATTGAATTTTCTGCATAAATTTCGCCGCACGGCGTTTTTATATAAAATTTTGAAAGGTTGTTTAAATTTATGTACAGTATCGGAATTGATCTCGGAGGAACAAATATCGTGGCTTCCGTTGTGGACGACGATTATAATATTATAGGCACGGGTAAAACCCCCACCGATGCGCCGCGCTCTGCGGAGGATATATTTGATGATATTGCGGCAATGTGCCGCAAGGCGGTTGAAAACGCAGGCTTGAAAATGAGTGATATTTCAAGCGCCGGTATGGGCACACCGGGCACGGTAAATGAATATGGCATTATTGAATTTGCAAATAATCTCGGCTTTAACGATGTTCATGCAAAAGAAATGCTTGAAAACCGCCTTGAAAATATTCCTGTGTTTGTTGAAAACGATGCCAATTGCGCTGCTCTCGGCGAGGCTTATGCGGGCAGCGGTCACGGCGCTCAAAACTTTGTTGCCGTAACTCTCGGCACGGGCGTAGGCTCGGGTATTATTATTGACGGTAAAATCGTTTCGGGTGTAAACTGCGCGGGCGGCGAGTGCGGCCACACTGTTATAGTGCTTGACGGCGAACCTTGCAGCTGCGGCAGAAACGGTTGCTGGGAGGCTTATGCTTCCGCAACCGCTCTTATCCGCCAAACAAGAAAAGCGATGGAGGAATATCCCGATTCAATTATGCATGAAATCGTTAAGGAAGAGGGTAAGGTAAACGGCAAAACCGCGTTTGACGCCAAGCGCAAGGGCGATGTTGCGGGCATTAAGGTTGTTGAAAGCTACATAAAGTATGTTGCCTGCGGCCTTATCAATCTTGTAAATGCGCTTCAGCCTGAAATCATTTGCATCGGCGGCGGAATTTGCAATGAGGGCGAAACCCTTATGAAGCCGCTTCGCAGATTTGTTCAGGCGGAAAGATATTCAATTCACAGTAAAATTCAAACAAAAATCGTAAGGGCGGAGCTTGGCAACGATGCGGGCGTTATCGGTGCGGCTCTTCTCGGCAGAACTAAATAACGGTGATATTTTGGAAAAGCTTATAAACTATATTAAGTCTTTCGGCGGCAAGTATGCCGAAAACGAGCCAATGAGCCGCCACACCACCTTTAAAATCGGCGGCGCGGCAAGGCTTATGTTCTTTCCAAAAAGCACTGATGAGGCGGCAAATGTAATTAAATTTTGCCGCAAGGAAAATATCAGATATATCGCTGTCGGCAACGGCTCCAATCTTTTGGTGGCGGATGATGGCATAAACGCATGCGTTATTTGCTTAGGCGGCGATTTTTCCGATATAAAGCTTCTTGAAAACGGTGTGATTTATGCTCAAAGCGGCGCTTCACTTATGAAGGTTTGCCGGTTTGCTCTTGAAAACGGGCTTTCGGGTTTGGAATTTGCATTCGGAATCCCCGGCTCCTGCGGCGGCGCGGCATTTATGAATGCAGGCGCTTACGGCGGTGAAATGAAAGATGTGCTTTTTAAATGCGAGCATATTGATAAAAACGGTGATTTCGGCACGCTTTCAGGCGATGAGCTTGCTCTTTCTTACAGGCATTCGGCGTATTACGATAACGAATGCATTGTAACCGGCCTTTATATGAGGCTCCAGAAGGGTGATAAAGCGGAAATTAAAGCGAAAATGGAAGATTTTTTGCAGCGCAGAAAAGATAAGCAGCCGCTTGAATATCCGAGCGCAGGCTCAACCTTTAAACGCCCCGAGGGATATTTCGCGGGCGCGCTCATTGAAGAATGCGGCTTAAAGGGCAAAAGAGTAGGCGGTGCGGAAATCAGCACAAAGCACGCCGGTTTTGTTATAAATAAAGGCGGGGCAACCTGTAATGATGTTTTGAATCTTTGCAAAGAGTGCTCCGAAACAGTGTATGAAAAAAAGGGCGTTAAGCTCGAAATGGAGATAAGGGTAACCGAATGATGAATAACTCAAAGGAATTAGTAATTATAACCGGCCTTTCGGGTGCCGGCAAATCCACGGCAATGGGATTTATGGAGGATATCGGCTATTATTGCATCGATAATATGCCTCCTGTTTTGCTCGGCACATTTCTTGAACTCATCTCGAAAAGAGAGGAATATTCAAGGGTTGCAATCGTAATAGATATTCGCTCAACAGATAATTTCAGCGGGATTATCGCAGCTCTTGATGAGCTTGAAAATACGGGTTATGATGTTAAAATCGTTTATCTTGATATCAAAACCCATGTTGCACTTAAGCGCTATAAGCTCACCCGCAGAAAGCATCCTTATGCAGACAGGTTTAACGGCGATATTGCGCAGGCTCTTGCTTTTGAACGAGAGGCTATGGCGCCTCTGCGCTCCAAAGCCGATTTTGTTATAGACAGCTCCGATTTAACGGGTAATCAGCTCAGAACACGGCTTACGCAAATCCTTGTAGGCGATGATAAGGATGTTATGAATATCCATGTTGAATCCTTCGGATTTAAGCATGGTATTCCCTCAGAAGCGGATTTCGTTATTGATGTTCGCTGCCTGCCGAACCCCTATTGGGTGGAAAATCTGCGCAGCAAAACGGGCCTTGATAAGGAAGTGCGCGATTATGTTTTTTCGTTTGATGAATCAAGGCAGCTTCTTGATAAATTGATTGATATGCTGGATTTTCTTAATCCGCTTTATATTAAAGAGGGCAAAAGCCAAATTGTTTTTGCCATCGGCTGCACGGGCGGTAATCACCGCTCCGTTGCGATTGCAGAGGCTCTGAAAGAGCATTTTGAAAAGAAATGGGATAATGTTTCCGTTAATCACAGGGATATAAACAGAGCCTGATTAAATTTAAATTTTAAGCAAGCAAAAAGCCGAAGCGTCGTTTCGGCTTTTTGCTTGGGTTTGGAAGAAAATTAAATGTCTTTTTCGATGCAGGTAAAAAATGAACTTGTAACAAAAGAATATGAAAACAGCTGCTGCAACAGGGCTTTGCTTTACGGCATGTGTATTTTTGGCAGAAGCTTTTCAACGGCAGCCGTTTCTTTGCAAACGGAAAATGAAGCGGCAGCGCGGCTTTACGGCGAACTGCTGCTTCGCATTTTTAATATAGAAGCCGAGATCTCCGTTTCGCCGGGAGGCAGAAACTATACGGCTTCCGTTAAAAACCGCTCGGATTGCGCCAAATTGCTTAAAAGCTTTGGGCACGACGGTGTCGGCAGTATTAAAATAAATCACGCCAATTTTGATTGCGAGGATTGCGTTAATGCATTTATAGCCGGTGCGTTTCTTTCCTGCGGCACCGTTTCAGATCCGCACAAGGATTATCACCTTGAATTTACCGTGGCTTATCACAACCTTTCAAAAAGCCTTTTCACATTGCTTGAAGAAAAGGAACTTAATCCGAAATACGCAAATCGAAAAGGCTACAACATCATCTATTTCAAAGAAAGTGAATCAATCGAAAACTGCCTTTATATTATGGGTGCTTCGGATTCCATGTTTGAAATGATGAATATTAAAATCGTTAAAGATTTCAGAAATAAGGCAAACAGGCAGGCAAACTGCGAAACGGCAAATATAAACAAAATGGTTAATGCCGTTTCCGTGCAAATGAGGGCTATCGAAAAAATATGGTCGCTCAAAGGCCATGAATATTTAAATGAAAATCTTGAAGCCGTTGCTCGCCTCAGGCACGATAATCCGGATTCAAGCCTTGCCGAGCTTGCCGAAATGTGTGATCCGCCTATCAGCAGAAGCGGAATAAATCACAGGCTTAAAAGAATTGTTGAAACGGCCGAGGAATTGAGCTAATGTTTACACACCTTCATCTTCACACGGAATTTTCTTTGCTTGACGGTGCCTGCCGAATCGAGCAGCTTGTTTTGCGCGCAAAGGAACTTGGAATGCAGTCTCTTGCAATTACCGATCACGGTAATATGTACGGGGCTGTTGATTTTTATAAGGCGTGCAAAAAGCACGGAATAAAGCCTATAATAGGCTGTGAGGTCTATGTTGCGCCAAGAACAAGATTTGATAAGGAAAAGGCTCTGGATAAAGAGTATAACCACCTTATATTGCTGTGCAAAAACGAAATCGGCTATAAAAATTTAATAAAGCTTGTTTCCCTTTCTTACACGGAAGGATATTATTATAAACCGAGAATCGATCGCGATATTCTTGAAAAATATCACGAGGGGCTGATTTGCCTTTCCGCCTGCCTTGCGGGTGAAATACCGCAAAATTTGCTTGCCAGAGATTATGAGGGGGCAAAGGCGGCGGCACTCTGGCACCGCGATGTTTTCGGCAGCGGTAATTATTATCTTGAAATTCAGGATCACGGTATAGACGAGCAAAAAACGGTTAAGGACGGAATTTTGCGCCTTTGTGCTGAAACGGGTATACCTGTTGTTGCCACAAACGATGTGCATTATATCGAAAAAGAGGATTCCAAGGTGCAGCAGGTGCTTATCTGCATTGCCACAAACCATATCCTCGGTGAGGACACAGGGCTTGAATTCCATTCGGATGAATTTTATCTTAAATCCGAGCAGGAAATGCGCGAGCTTTTTGCCGATGTGCCAGAGGCTGTGGATAACACGGCTGTTATCGCTCGGCAGTGTAATTTTGATTTTGAATTCGGCAACACAAAGCTGCCTTATTTTGAAATAAACAGCTCTATGAGCCATTTTGAATATTTCAGGCAGCAGTGTTTTGACGGGCTTTATAAGCGCTACGGCGATAATCCGCCGAATGAATATGTTGAGCGCCTCGAATACGAACTGAAAACAGTTGATAAAATGGGCTACACGGATTATTATTTGATAGTTTCCGATTTTGTTCATTTTGCAAAAAGCAAGGGTATTCCCGTCGGCCCGGGCAGGGGGTCGGGCGCAGGCTCGCTTGCCGCTTACTGCATTGGTATAACGGATCTTGACCCGATGAAATATAATCTTCTGTTTGAGCGTTTTCTGAATCCGGAGCGTGTTTCAATGCCCGATTTTGATATTGACTTTTGCTATGAACGCAGGCAGGAGGTTATAGATTATGTAACCGAAAAATACGGCGCCGATCATGTGGCTCAAATAGTTACCTTCGGCACGCTGCAAACCCGCGCGGCAATTCGCGATGTAGGGCGCACAATGGGAATGCCCTATGCTTCGGTGGATGCCGTGGCAAAGCTTGTGCCGAATGATTTTAAAATCACTATTGATGAAGCCGTTCGCAAATCGCCGCAGCTTCGCAATCTTATGAAAGAAAATGATCAGGTGAACGAGCTGATTGAAACGGCGCGTAAAATAGAGGGCATGCCGCGAAACACCTCCACCCATGCTGCAGGTGTTGTTATTACGCGCGATCCCGTGTCAACCTATGTGCCGCTTGCAACGAACGACGGGCTTGTTGTAACTCAGTATATTATGACAACGCTTGAGGAGCTTGGCCTGCTTAAAATGGATTTTCTCGGCTTGCGAACGCTTACCGTTATCAGCGACGCTTCGCGTGAAGCGGGAATCGATATAAATAAAATTCCGACAGACGATCAAAATGTTTACAAGCTGTTTTCGCGCGGCCAAACGGAGGGCATTTTTCAGTTTGAATCAAGCGGCATGAAGCAAATGCTGATGAATTTAAAGCCAACATGCCTTGAGCATTTAATTGCCGCTACCTCGCTTTATCGCCCCGGCCCCGCAAAGCAAATAGACACCTTTGTGGAAAATTCGCGTCATCCGGAAAAAATCAAATATGCTTCGCCACTGCTTGAACCGATTTTAAAAGACACCTTCGGCTGCATAGTTTATCAGGAGCAGGTAATGCAGATTTTTCGCGTGCTCGCAGGGTATTCTTATGGGCGCGCCGATGTTGTGCGCCGCGCAATGAGCAAAAAGAAAAAAGATGTGATGGAGGCGGAGCGGAAAACATTTATCGAAGGCTGCGGCAAAAATAACATTTTGCGCGATACGGCAAATGCCATTTTCGACCAAATGTCGGAATTTGCAAAATATGCTTTTAATAAATCACATGCAGCCTGTTATGCGCTTGTGGCATATCGCACGGCATATTTAAAAACATATTATCCTGCGCAGTTTATGGCGGCACTTCTCACCTCCGTGCTTGATTCTTCAAATAAGGTTGCGCGTTACACGGCAGAGTGCAAAAGACTCGGCTTAAAGCTTGCTGTGCCCGATATAAACACCTCCGTTATGGGCTTTTCGGCAAACGGAAATGTTATAAACTACGGTTTGCTCGGCATTAAAAATATCGGCTCTGAATTTATAAACGATATTATAAAAGAGCGTAAAAACGGCAAATACGAAAGCCTTTTTGATTTTTGCTCGCGCCTGCAAACGGCGCACTTTAATCGCCGTGCAGCCGAAAGCCTTATCCGCTGCGGCGCGCTCGATTCGCTCGGTGCAAATCGCCGCCAAATGCTTCAGGCTTTGCCGCCGCTCGTAAGCAACCTTGATGAAATCAGGCGCAAAACAATGTATGGCCAGGTGGGCTTTTTTGAACTCGGAGGCAAGGATTCCTTCGGCGTTGATTTTGAAATGCCGGATGTGCCGGAATTTCCGCAAGCAGAGTTGCTTAAAATGGAAAAGGAAATGACGGGGCTTTATCTTTCAGGTCATCCGCTTGATAAATACGATAAGATTATCGAAAAGCTCGGTTATGTGCGAACCTCCGATTTGCTGGAGGCGGAAAGCAATCCTCTTGCCGTTTATAAGGACGGTGATGAGGTTTCTCTTTGCGGCATTATAACGCACATCACCGTTAAGCAAACAAAGGCCGGGCAGAATATGGCGTTCGTAACAGCGGAGGATATGCTCGGCTCAATAGAAATAGTTGTGTTTCCCAAGGTGCTTGCGGCGTGCTCAAGCCATATAGTGCCGTCAGGCGTTATAACCGTGTTCGGCACGCTTTCGATTGAAGAGGAAAAAGATCCTAAAATACTTGCAAATGTTGTTTTCGGAGCACCCGATTCAAACTCGCGCCCCGCAAAATCAAAGCGCGCCTCGGCTCATAAAAACGATTTAAATGAAAAAAATCAAAATTCCGCAACCGCCGGCAATAAAAAACGAGGGCTGTTTTTGCGCTTTTCCTCGGAAAACGACGAGCGCATAAAAAAAGCAACCGTAATCGCTTCAATATTCGAGGGCGATATGCCGCTTTACTATTATTATCTTGATAAAAAGCATTATGAGCTTCAGCCGCGCTCAATGTTTGTTCAGCCGAATAAAACTATGTTAGGCGAGCTTGGGCGCCTGCTCGGTCAAGAAAATGTGGCTGTAATTGAATGATTATGATTATTGGTATTGACTTTTTTACCCGCTTTGAGTAAAATGTATAAGGTTACCTGTATGCTAAAAGCTTTATATATAATTGTGTAGAAGTATAATTTAGCATATTAAGGTATGTAATTGTTTGAGGAGGACTGTAATTATGAAAACTATTGCTGTTTTAACCAGCGGCGGCGATGCGCCCGGAATGAACGCGGCAGTTCGTGCAGTTGTAAGAACCGCTTGCGTCAACGGTATTCGCGTTCTCGGTGTTATCAGGGGTTATAACGGCCTCATTAACGGCGACTTCGTTGAACTTGATCTTCGCTCTGTTTCAGATATTATTCACAGAGGCGGCACGAAGCTTTACAGTGCGCGTTCCGCAGAATTTGCAACCGAAGAGGGCATGCAAAAGGCTATTGCCACCTGTAAGAAGCATGGTATCGAGGGCGTTGTTGTTATCGGCGGCGACGGCTCATTCAGAGGCGCGCGCGATCTTTCGGAAAGAGGAATTCCCTGCGTAGGTATTCCCGGCACGATTGATAACGATATTGCTTGCTGCGATTATACTATCGGCTATGACACCTGCCTTAACACCATTATGGAATGCGTTGATAAGGTAAGAGATACCACCGAATCCCACGATCGTTGCACGGTTGTTGAGGTTATGGGCCGCCGTGCGGGTTATCTTGCGCTTAACGCAGGTATCGCTGTCGGCGCAACGGCTATTCTTATTCCCGAAATTGAATTTGATATTCAAAAAGATGTTATCGAAAGAATGAAACGCACTCAGCTTGCAAACAAAAAGCACTTTCTTATTGTTGTTGCAGAGGGCGTGGGTGTTGATGTAACTCAGCTTGCCGGTGAAATACAGGAGAAAACAGGTGTTGAATCACGCGCCTGCATTCTCGGTCATATTCAGCGCGGCGGTTCGCCCACCGTTCAGGATCGCGTTATGGCAACCCGTATGGGCAACTATGCAGTTAAAGAGCTTCTTATGAAGAATATCGGCAATCGCGTTGTTGCTTCCCAAAAGGGCGATGTTGTTGATTACGATATTTTTGAAGCGCTTAATATGAAAAAGCATATTGATGAACATCTTTATCAGGTTGCTATGGAGGTTTCCATCTGATTGCGGCCTAAGCATTAAAAATATCAACGCGTTTTTGTGCATTGATTTTTTAACACTTGGTTAATTTTTATTGATGTTTAATCCGCCCGCAGGCACATTAGCTGTGCTTTTCGGGCGGATTTTTTTGCGTTTATTTCATATTTTTGCAAATTTTATTTTTTGCCGATTTCGGCAATAATATAATCGGTGATTGTATGAAAAAATTTATTCGTGTTTTAAACGGCGTTGTGGCTCTTGCCGTTGCCGTGATATTCGGCTTTGTTGCCTATGCAGACGCCGTTTATCCCGATGAAATGTATATGAAAAACGATTCCGTTGGTGTGATAGACAACATTTTTTATTTAACCTCGGATGAAGATGTAAGCGTAGGCAGTCAAAGTGCGCAATCCGTGGGAAGCGCGCAAAAGCAGCTTTCCGTGCTCGGCGTCATTCCCGTTAAAACCGAAACGGTTAAAACCGCGGCGGAGGATACAGTGCTTGTTTCCGGCGATTCTTTCGGCATAAAGCTTTATGCAAACGGTGTTATGGTGGTGGGCACAAAGGATATCGAAGCGGACGGTAAATCCGTTAATCCTGCAAAAAGCGCCGGAATTGAAATAGGGGATATAATAGTTTCCATAAACGGCGAAAAGGTGTTTTCCTCGGAAAAGGTGCAGGATATTTTAAATGATAATAACGGCGAGCCTTATAATATTAAGCTGAAGCGCGCAGGCAGCATGGTAAATGCCGTGCTCACGCCCGTTTTTGTTCAAAGCGAGGGAAAATACAAGGCGGGAATCTGGGTGCGTGATTCCACGGCGGGAATAGGCACGATAACATTTTTTAATCCTTCAAGCGGAAAGCTTGCCGCGCTCGGTCACCCGATAACGGATGTGGACACGGGCGAAATTATCCCGATTTTAAACGGACAGGCCGTTGAAACCGCCGTAACCTCCGTCACAAAATCATCGGCTAAGGAAACAGGCTCTGTTTGCTGCGACTTTTCCAATAAAGTAATCGGCACATTAAAGGATAACACGGATAACGGGATTTACGGCGAATATTCGGATAAGGTTGATCTTTCAAAATGCAGTGAATACCGCGTTGCACTGCCGCAGGAGGTGCAAAAAGGATTTTGCCAAATCATCACCACGGTGGATGAAAACGGCCCTCTGGTTTATTCGGCGGAGATTTCTCGGATTTATTACACGGGCGGCGAAAAGAATATGATAATCAAAATAACAGATGAGCGCCTGCTTGCAAAAACAGGCGGCATAGTGCAGGGAATGAGCGGCACGCCGATTATTCAAAACGGTAAATTGATAGGCGCGATAACTCATGTTATCGTTGATAATCCGCAAAAGGGCTATGCCGTTTTTGCGCAAACCATGCTTGAATCCTCAAAATAAAAAATATGAAAGCCGAGCGGAAAAGAAAAGTGCTTGGCTTTATTTTTGTTGATAATTAAAGCGCAATGTGATAATATAAGTATATCTGTTGCCGTTTGGTGTTCGAAAATACAGCGGCAGAAAGGTTTGATGCATATGAACGATCTTGTTTCAATTATTATTCCCGTTTATAATGCCGAAAAATATCTTTCGGCATGTGTGCAAAGCGCACTTTCTCAAACCTATAAAAATATTGAGATTATCTGCGTTGACGACGGATCTACCGACTCCTCGCCCGAAATATTAAATAAGCTTGCTTCGGATAACCCAAGCATAAAAATCATCACCCAAAAAAATGCCGGCGGCGGTGCGGCAAGAAACAAGGGCCTTGATAACGCGTCGGGCAAATATGTTTATTTTTTCGACAGTGATGATATCGCCGCCTCTGATTTGATTGAAAAGGCACTTGCACGCGCCGGTGAATCTGATGCCGATTTGGTTGCTTTTCACGGCTACACTTTTGTGAATGACGATGTTTCAACAAAAAAATTCAAAAGCGGCTATAATAAAAATATAATTGCAAATTCCGAAAGCGTGGTTTCATATAAGGACTGCCCCGGCACGATTTTAAGCCTTGTTAATGTTGTGCCTTGGAATAAGCTGATTCGCCGTGATTTTCTTATTCAAAACAATATTAGATTTTTGAATTTAACCACCGCCGATGATGTCACCTTTTCGGCGCTTTGCAATGCTTATGCGGAAAAAATCGCTTTTGTGGATAATGCATTGCTTTATTACAGAGTAGGCCGTTCGGGCACCGTGAGCACTAACAGCGCCAATATATTAAATGTTCGCTCTGCTGTGGAAAGCACGGAAAAGCGCGTTGCCGAATTGCCTTATGCAAATGAAATCATATCCTCCGTTCGTAATTTTGCCGTGCAAAATCTTTGCTTCGGCTTTTTAAGTTATTCGGTGGATTTCACTTTGCCGCAGGTTAAGGAGTTTTACGAATATATCCATTCCCGCTTCGGCGATTCTCTGCTTGCAGGTCTTGAAGCCGATGAGCTTACCGATAAACGCCTTTTCCCGCTTTATCAAAGCATAAAAAAGCATACATATGACGAAATGTTTAAAATTAAATCAAGAAAAATCACCGTTTCCTTCACAACTTATCCCGAACGCATACCGTATGTTTTCAGCGTGATTGATGATATCGCCGCGCAAACGGTGCCTGCGGATGATGTCGTTTTAAATCTTGCCGAGTGTCAGTTTCCCGGCAGAGAGGCGGAGTTGCCTCAAAATCTTAGAGAAAGAATAGATAAAGGACTTGTTCGCATAAATTGGTGCCCCGAGGATTTGCGCTCGCATAAAAAGTATTATTATATTATGCAGCAAAAGCCCGAGGATTTGATTATAACGGTGGACGATGATTTGCGTTATCCGCCGGATATGATAAAAACGCTTCTTTATTCTTATATCTGCCACCCCGATTGCGTTTCCGGCATGCGCTGCCATGTTGTTGTGGCAAGTAGGGAAAAGGGCTCTGTTTTGGGCTACAATCATTGGATTATGCAATATACGGAAAAATTGCTTACGCCGTCTTACCAAATCTTTTTAACAAGCGGTGCGGGTACTCTTTATCCGCCTCATTCGCTTGATGAAAGGGTGTTTGATAAAGAAAAAATCCTTTCGCTGTGCCCCAATGCGGATGATGTTTGGCTCAATCTTATGCAGCTTGCCGATAAAACAAAATCCGTGTGCGCGTGTGATAAATTTTATCTTCATTATTCCGCACCTCAAAGCAATTCGCTCTTTTCCGTTAATGTGGGCGAAAATCAAAACGATGTTCAGTATGCCGCGGTTAGAGATTACCTTAAATCCGAGCTTGGCGGCGATATCGTGCTTGAACGCCTTTTGAGCGGCGGCGAAGTTGATATGAGCACTGTTGAAAACCTTGCCGATTACGCGGAATACCTGCGCAAGAGGGAAGTGCAAACGAATAATAAGCTCAATAAAGTCTATAAAGAAAAATCCGAGCTCAATTCGCGGCTTCACCAAACATATAAAGAAAAATCCGAGCGCGGCGAAACGATAAAACGCCTTGAATCGGAAAAAAGCAAAATAAATTCAGAAAAGCAGCTGCTCGTTGCCGAACTTAAGGCAATCAAAAGCAGCCGAGTTTATCGCATTTGGATGAAACTGCGGAAAATCTTCGGTAAAAATAAAAAATGAGGATGCTGAAATGAACCCTATAAAACAACGAGAAAAAGATAAAAAACTTCCGCTTATATTGCTTTTGGGCTTTTTTGTGCCGCTTGTAATCGCATGCGCAGCGCTTTATTTAAATAAGGTTGCGCCGTTCGGCGATCGCTCAATTTTAGTTTGGGACGCCAAATTGCAATATAAAGATTATTACGGCTATTTGTGGGATATTCTTCACGGCAATGCAAGCTTTGAATATTCCGCTTCAAAATCTCTCGGCGGCGCAACCGTCGGGCTTGTGGCGTATTATTTAACCTGTCCGCTTAATTTGCTGCTTTATTTTATCGATAAAACGCAGATTTCGCTGTTTTTCACCTTTATGACCGTGGCAAAAATTGCCTTTGCGGGCTTAACGGTTTCTTATTTTATAAGAAAAAGATTTAAAGTTAACGCATTTTTCACCGTACTTCTTTCCGTGTGCTATGCGCTTATGGAATATAATGTTGTTTATTGCCGCAACATTATGTGGTTGGACGGCGTTGTCCTTTTGCCCCTTGCGTGCCTCGGTGTTTATGAACTTCTTTATAATAATAAAAAATCGCTTCTGTTTTTCTCCGTGTTTATCGCAATCTTTTCAAATTGGTATTCGGGCTATATGGTTTGTCTGATGACGGGCTTTTATTTCCTTTTCGAGCTTGTGATTAAATATGATTACAGGAATTTCAAAGCCGTTATCGGCAGTGCTGTTAAGGATGCCGTAAAGGTTTTGTCGGATATGATTTTGGGCGTTCTTGCAAGCGGCGCATTGCTTGTGCCGGCTCTGCTTTCGCTTGTGGGCGGAAAAGCCGGCGGCATGAAATTGCTGTTCACCACAATGAATTTCGGCATTTTGGAATGCTTCAAGGGCTTTGATATTTATGCAAAAAGCAATGAGTCAAAAGCACCGATTATGTATTGCGGCGCAATTGTGATGCTGCTTGCCGTTTATCTTTTCTTTGATAAGCGTATTCAGCTTAAAAAGCGTGTTTGCAGCTTTCTGTTCTTTATGTTTATGATTTGCAGCTTCTGCTTTACGGAGCTTGATGTTATGTGGACGGCATTTGTGCGCAGCTATTCATATGCTTTCCGCTGGGCTTTCACATTTGCGTTTCTTATGATTGTGCTTGCCTCGGGGGCAGTTGCTCAAATTCAAAAGCACAAGCTTGATAAATCCGCCATGCTTAAAGCACTCGGTGTTATCGGCGTTGTGTTCCTGCTTCTTGATTTAAACGGCAAATTTACAAGCCGTTTTGTGGCTTATGTTTATATCGCCGCAGTTTTGTTTTATGCCGCATTGCTTTTTGCAATGTCTGCAATCAAAAGCAAAAAGGCGGCAAAGGCACTTTGCCTGCTTCTTGTGTGCATTGTGTCTTTTGCCGAGCTCGGCGCAAATGCAACCGTTGCCCTTAAAGGCTATAACGATAAGGAAAAGGATTACGAATCTTACACCTCCCAAATGGGCAGTGTAATAAATGATATTAAAGCCTCCGATTCTTCGCTTTACAGAATTGAAAAGGATATATCATATATACAGCTTAACGGTAGAGATGTTGCAGACAGTGAAGGATTTCTTTTCAATTATAACGGTGTTGAAAGCTATACCTCAACTTACGATGCCAACGTTGATATGTTTATGGCAAAAATTGGCTATTCGGATCCTGCAAGCTTAACAGAAGATAATCAAACGGAAAAATATAACGGCCCAACGGATGTTTATTGGAACAGCCCCATGCTGCTCACCGATTCGTTGCTCGGAATAAAATATCAAATTCTGAATAATTCCGCAACCGGCCTTTCGGAATATTCCGTTCAAAGCGATGTTCCGAATAACCGCAAGGTGTATAAAAACGATTATGCGCTTCCGTTTGCATATAATGTTTCCGATAAAGCGTTCGAGTCTCTCGAATACACGGCAAATCCTTTTGAAAATCAGCAGCTTTTTCTCTCCGCTTTAACGGGCAGTGAAGAAAAGGTTTATTCCGATGCCGAAATAAGCTATAAGGGCTTAAAGGGCGATTCCGAAAAATTCACCGTAACCGCAACGGCAAGCGGACCGATGTATTTTTATTGCGATCCCACAGATATTCATTCCGATTTAAATAAGAAAAACTGCGAGCTTATCGTAAACGGCGATTCCATTCAGCCGATATGCACGCGCTTCAGAGTTAATGCGGTTTATATCGGTGAATTTGAAAAGGGCGAAAACGTAGATATCGAAATTCTGCATAAAACCAAATCCGAAAAAGAGCATAATATATTCGTTTCAACGCTTGATAAGGCGGCGTTTGAAGGTGCTTATTCCGCTCTTTCCTCCGGCAGCAAGTGTGAGCTTAATGTAAGCGGAAGTAGAGTTTTCGGCACTTATGAAACGGATAATGATTCAAATGTTATTCTCACTTTGCCTTACACGGAGGGCTGGTCGCTTTATGTTGACGGTAAAAAGTGCGATTATCAAACCGTTGGCAACACTTTTATCGGATTTAATCTTTCCGCGGGTTCACACACCGTTGAAATGAAATATACCACTCTGCACAGAAATGCCGGTCTTGCGGCGTCCTTCCTCGGCTTCACAGGCTTTGCGGCTTGGTGCATAGTTGAAGCGGCTCAAAAGAAAAAGCAAAGAAAAGCCGTTAAATAATGAATATAATAATTGAACGGAGCGTAAAACGCTCCGTTCTTTTTATGCCAATATTACCGCTTGTAACGAAAGTAAACAAACGCACAAAATAAATCCGCCGCGGTGTTTCGCAGCGGATTGTTTCCTTTTTATTATTTTATATATCGGTTTGCACGGTTTCAAGAATTTTCGGCTTTTCGCCGCTCGCATGCAGGATTTCGTTGTGCTCGTAGCAGCTGCTTATTGCCTGCGTTAAGCCTAGGGAAATCATAATAAGTATAATTTGCTTCGGCGAATTGAAAATGTAGTCAGAAAGCCCAAAGCCCAAAAACATCATAAGGCTTGTGAAAATATAAAATATCAAATCATATCTTTTGCCGCTCGGCGCTTTTGTTTTGAAAAGCTTAATAACAGCGGCGATAATCAGCGCCAGCAAAAGTATAAGCCCGATTATTCCAAGCTCCGCCCATATTTCAAGAATGAAATTGTGAGCATGCGGTTTGTCCAGTCCGTATTCCTCAAGCAGCATATTTCCCGTGCTTTCGCAGCCGAAGCCGAGGCCGAAGAAAAATTCACGGACGTTATCAGATAAATAATCCACAATACTTTCCCAAATCTTAAAGTGATTTGCGGAGGATTGCTTTGCCGACACGGCCGCCGAAACCTGAGCCGCCGTATTCGCCGCCGCTTCCCCGCCGTGCGTTTCTCCCTGCGAGTGCTTAGGCGTGAAAATCAGGCCGTATCTCGTCAGAAGAGAGGGAACTATTATGCAAACCGTCGGCAGGAAAATCTGAAGCATTCTGCCGCCGTGCCTTTTTATCAGCACGATAAACATAAACAGCCAACCCGCAAGAGCGATAACACATCCGGCTCTCGTCATTGTGGAGCTGATTCCTGCGCTGATTAAAAGATTTGAAAAAAGATAAAAAATCTTTTGCTTTTTTGTTTTTGAATTAAGATAAAGATATATCGAAAGGGGATATGCAAACACCAAATACGATGTCATCAAATTCGGATTTGAAAAAAATCCGCTTGCTCTGTCCGAAAAAGTGTTTGTTCTTATTTCAAACGGCAGCATTGTGTATATCTTTTTATCAAGATTTTTGTAAAGCGGGGTCACGAGCACTGCGCTTTTGCTTATAAATCCGTCTCTGCAAAGCAGGTAAGAGCATATTTGAATTGAACCTACGGCGCCGTTTAACGCCGCACTTGCGGAAACAGCTTTTAATATCTCATCGATTTTTTCTTTGGTGTTTGCCAAATTGTAAATCATAACAAGTATTAAAAACATGCCCCACCAAAGCCCTGCTGTGCCGAGTGTATCTAATTTTGTGTCGGACCATAAAACGCTTATCAGCGCGAGGCTCATAAATGCCATGGATATTTTGCCGAGCGTGCCAACCTTTGCTTTTCGCCCTTCTTTGCTCCATTGCACTTTAAAAACAATAAAGCCTGCAAACAGCACGAACGGGCTTATGTATTCCGGCAGCAACGGGAAAAGAAATATCGTCGCCAAAAGCCAGCACCAAGCCGGGCTGCTTTGCCGATTTTTTACAGCTTCCATAAATTCTCAATCTCCGATGAAAAAATGTGCGGCCTGCGCCGCTTTGTGTTTTGCTGTTGCTGTTGTAAAAATGTCTACTTCACATAATACTACAAATATTCGCGCTTTTCAACAAAAATATTTTCCTGTTGTAAAGATATCTTAATATATCATTAATTAATTGTTGTTGAAATAAATATTAAAATGGTTTATAATTAGGTGTATTTTATAAATGAACAGGAGAGTTCTTTATGAGCGATAAGGAAAAACTTAATGCCTCTGGTGTTGAAAACGGTAGCACGGATGATTTGAAAAACAAAAATGCGGCATCACCCGAAGCAAATGAAGAAAAGGCTTCCGCTTCCGAAAGCAGTGTAAAAGCCGATTTCTCGCACAGCGTTGAGTATGAAACAAACGATAATTGGCAGTTTGACGCCAGCGCACCCGCCACGGAAAACGATGTTGTCGGTGAAAACGGCGTTGAATTTGAATTGCCGAAGCCGAAGCCCGCACCCGCAAAAAAAGAAGAACCCGCTCCGCAGGGCTTTGAGCCGCAGGGCGTTGTTATAAAAAAGGAAACGGTAACCGCGGTTTTAAGCTCGCTTATTGCCGTTGTTATTATCGCAATTCTTGTTGTGCTCGGCGTGCGCTATTACACCGTGCCAAACAGCAACGAAAAAATGAATCCCGGTAATGTCGTAATGACTGTCGGCAACACGGATGTTTCCGTCGGCATGTATAATTTCTACTATCAAAATATTGTTAAGCAGTATGTGCAATATGCATCAAACGGCTATTATGATATTGATTTGTCCAAGGATTTTTCAACACAATATACCACGGATGACGACGGTAATGAAATTTCATGGCAGGATCGCTTTAAGGAAAACACCACCGAGCTTATCAAAAAAAACACTATTTATTATCAAAAGGGTATCGAATCAGGCATAACCCTCACGGATGCTCAAAAGGAAATGATTGAAACTCAGCTCGATAATATCAAAAATGCGGCGTCTTCCGCAAACCTCGGCGTAAATGAATATATTGCTCAAACCTACGGCGATAACTGCGGCCTTGAAACTCTCAGAAAATATCTTGAGCAAAATTATATTTCAAGCGTTTATTATTATCAGCAGCAAATCAAGCTTCGCCCGTCCGAGGATGAGCTTAATGCATATTTCAAAGAAAATGAAAACGATTATAAATCCTGCTCCTATGCAATTCTTGAAGCGGAATATGACACTTCATCAGATGCAACCAAAAAGGCCGCGGTTGATAATGCAAAGGCGGCAATTGCCAAAATAACCGATGAAGATTCCATGAAAGCTCTTATTCCCGAATTTTGCTCGGACCTGATTTCAAAATATATTTCCGCAGGCTATTTCACCGATGAAAGCGACGCAGTTGATGCCTTTGCCGGCGCAATGGATTCCACAAGTGTTAAATCGGATGTTGAAAGCAATTTCGGCGAGGATATCGCGGATTGGATGTTTAACACCGACACGGCAGTGGGCAGCCTCAATTATTATGCGGACGAAAATGCCGGGGTTATTTATATCATTATGAAAACCTCGCAGCCCGCGCTCGATTCCGATTCGGCTTCAAAGGTTTATTCCGTAAGGCATATTCTTGTTATTCCCGAAAGCGGCGATGATGATTCTTCTTCATCATCCTCTTCGTCAACCGCAACGAAGGAATATACGGAAGAAGAATGGGCAGCCGCTCTCGAAAAGGCAAATTCCATTCTTGACGAATATAATAAAGGCGATAAAACAGAGCTTTCCTTTGCCGAGCTCGCCGAAAAATATACAGATGACACAAGCTCCACCTCCGTTAATATGAATAATATGTACGGCGGCGGAATTATGGACACTCAGCTCGGTCAAATGGTTTCGGACTTTGAAAACTGGGCAATCGATTCTTCGAGAAAATACGGCGACGTGGAAATCGTTAAAAGCTCCTATGGCTATCATATTATGTTCTTTATTTCCTATTGCCCGCAATATATGTATGATGCCGAAAATCAATATATAACGGATCTTATCAATGATGATGCCGATTCGGCGGCAAAAACATATTACGAAAAGGAAAGAATCGGCATGAGAAATGCCGAGGTTGCCACTCCTTCTTCAAGCTATGTAACCTCCGTAACATCATCATATAATCAGTAAACAGCCGTAATCGGCAAATAAAATCGATAAAAATCGCCGTATTTGCCGATTATGTAAAAATTTTGCTTGTAATATCAGGCATTTTAGTGTAAAATGATATACGATAAATTCACCTTGCGGCAGGCTTTCGTATGATATGCTTTCGCAAAAAACACAGGTTAGGATGAAAAAAATGGCAAAAAAAGATTTGAACGAAGACATTTTAAGCGGAGGCTCTATTTCCGATTCCGCCAAATCCGAAAAAAGCGCAAAAAAGGCCGAGAAGCTTGCTGAAAAGGCAAAAAAGAATGCCGAGAAAAAAGCTGCGCTTGATAAGGAAATTCAGGAACTCAGAAGTAAGCTTGCTTCCGAAACCGATGAAAAAGCCAAAACGGCACTCAAGAAAAAGCTTGATAGGGCAAAGGCTAAGCAGGATGCGCTCAGCGGCAAAAAAAGCGCAATTGCGGCTCAAAATGCGGCAATTATCCGCAAAGTTGTTGCGTGTGTAATCGTTGTTGCTCTTGTTGTTGCATATGTCGGCACCGGTGTGGTTCGCAAGGGCTTTATTCACTCCACCTTGCAGTGGACAACCGGTATCACCGCAGCCACAATCACCGATGAGTCAGGCGATAAAATCAAGATTCCGGTTTCAACTTATAACTATTATTTTGCAACCACATATAATAATCTTAAATCAACTCAGTCCGCTTATGAGCAATACGGTCTTGACCCCAAGGATTATAATCTTGATGTTGATTTTGATAAAAAGCTTTCATCGCAAAAAACAACCAACAGCGATGATGAAGTTGTTACATGGCTTGAGTATGTGAACGAGCAAACGCTCAACTCAATCAAAACAACTTATATGTATTATAACGAAGCCGTTAAGGCAAACAACGGCGAGGAGCCAGAAATTACGGATGAACAAAAATCCGAGCTTGAGGAAACAATCGAAAAATATAAATCCTCTGCGGCCCAATACGGTTACACCGTTTCCGGCTATCTTGTTCAGGCAATGGGTAAGGGCGTAACCGAAAAGGTATTCCGCCGCGAGATGACAAGATCATATATCGCTCAAAACTATCAGTCTCAGCTCAATACCGATGCCGATAATAAGGAATACACCGAAGCGGATTATACAACTTATAAAGACGCTCATACCGACGATCTCAACGCAGTTAGCATCAGAATTTTTGAAGCTTCAAGCGAGGATGACGCTAAGGCGTTTAAAGACGAATTAAAGAGCGACGGCTCAAACTTCACCGATCTTTGCGTTAAATATGCTCAGGACGGCGATTATTATAAGAGCTATTACGCTCAGGCAGAAGCTTCCACAAAGCTTTATGCAACCAAATCCATTCTTAAATCCGCAAAATATGCCATCGCAACGGCAGACAGCAAGGATTCCGATTCTTATCCCGGCCTTGATTGGCTTTTCAGCACGGAACGTAAAGCCGGCGATATCTATCAAACCTCAACAAGCGTTGTTTATGTTCTTTCTCCGGTGGCACTTCCTGAAGCTTCAAGCGTTAATGTTCGCCACATTCTCGTAAGCCCCATCACGGATTCAAGCAGCAACACTCAGGCTGTTGATGCAACGGCAGAGCAATGGGCAACCGCTCTTGAAACGGCAAATAAGGTCGTAAGCGAATATAATTCAGGCGATAAAACAGAGGACAGCTTTGCCGCTCTTGTTTCCGAATACAGTTCCGATACAGGCTCAACCTCAAACGGCGGCCTTTATGAAAATGTTGTTCCCGGCCAAATGGTTGATTCATTTGAAGCCTGGTCGCTTGATTCTTCAAGAAAAGCCGGCGATATAGGCATTGTTCAAACTCAGTACGGCTATCATATTATGTATTTTGTGGGCACAACCGGCACCCCGATTTGGGAAGAGAATGCCAAGTCGGCTCTCACCTCCGAGGATTCATCAAGCGCCGCAGATCAGCTTGAAAAGGCTTACACGGCTAAGATGAATTGGTTCGGTAAATGCTATATTGAAATCGATACCGATATTGACAGATAATTGCATTTTCAGGGACTGCACATTGCAGTCCCTTTCTTTGGTTAACGAATATACGTGAAAGGAGTCGCTTTAAATTGGATAATATTGATGTTTTGAAAGAGCAGATATCACGCCTTATGGCGGCTCTTGAAGATGTTAATTTTGAATGCCAACGGCTTGAAATAGTCAATTCAAATTTGGATTTTCAGCTTAAAGAGGCAAATCGTGAACTAAATCAAAATATTGCCGTGCTTCAGGCAACGGAAGAAGAAAACGAACGCCTTAAAAAGTTATTATATCAAAAAAACGGGGAATAATTCGCATTATGAAATATGTTTTGAATACTTCTCAGCTCAGAGAGCTTGCACCGAAGCTTAAAGCGGGGGACAGGGTTGTGCTTTCCGGCACCGTTTATACCTCGCGCGATGCGGCGCATAAAAGAATAATTGCCGCACTTGAAAACGGCGAAAATCCGCCTTATGATTTAAAGGATGCCGTTATTTACTATGCCGGTCCCACCCCCGCACCCGAGGGGCTTGCCGTTGGCGCATGCGGGCCCACAACATCAAGCAGAATGGATGTTTTTGCTCCGCTTTTGCTTGATAAAGGCGTTGTTGCCATGGTTGGCAAAGGCGAGCGCAATAAAGCGGTTTGCGATGCAATTGTTCGCAATAAAGCCGTTTATCTTTGCGCTATCGGCGGCGCCGGTGCACTTGCTTCAAAGTGCATTAAAAGCTGCAAGGTTATCGCTTATGACGATCTCGGCTGTGAATCTGTTAAAGAACTTAAATTTGAGGATTTTCCTCTCACGGTTGCCGTGGATTGCAGCGGCGGAAATGTTTTTGAAAGAAAAAGTTAATATCAAATATTTAGAGGAATTATATTTTGTCTATTTTGGCTTTTTGTATATATTTTATATAAAAAAAGAGGCATTTAATTCCTCTTTTTACTTATATTTCACTATTGATTTTTGACCTTAATAGTGCTATTATAATCGCGGTTAGCAACTGCTAACCTATTTGAATAAATAATGTTCAGAGGAGGACTATTTATAATGACTGATTTTAAACAGTGGAACGGCTTTGAAGGCCGTATCTGGAAAGAAGAAATCAATGTTCGTGATTTCATCCAGAAAAACTATCAGCCGTATGACGGCGATGAATCTTTCCTTGCAGATCCCACTCCTGCAACAGATAAGCTTTGGGGCATCCTTCAGGGCTTGCAAAAAGAAGAACGCGCAAAGAACGGCGTTCTCGATATGGAAACAGAAGTAGTTTCTTCACTCACTTCTTACGGCCCCGGCTATATCAACGAAGCCGATAAAGATCTTGAGCAAATTGTAGGCTTGCAAACAGATAAGCCCCTCAAACGCGCATTTATGCCCTTCGGCGGCATCAAAATGGCTGAGCAGGCTTGCACAACCTATGGCTATACTCCAAATCCGGAGCTTCACAAGATTTTCACCGAGTATTCAAGAACACATAACCAAGCTGTTTTTGATGCTTACACTCCCGAGATGATGAAGGCCCGCCACAATAAGATTATCACCGGTCTTCCGGATACTTACGGCCGCGGCAGAATCGTAGGCGACTATCGCCGTGTTGCTCTTTACGGTGTTGACTTCCTTATTGAAGATAAACTTAAAGATTTCGCAAACTGCGGCGACGGCACTATGACGGATGATGTTATCCGCCTTCGCGAGGAAATCAAGCTTCAGGTAAACGCTCTTAAAGATATGAAAAAAATGGCAGAAAGCTACGGCTTTGATATTTCCGAGCCCGCAGCAAACGCCAAGGAAGCCGCTCAGTGGCTCTATTTCGGCTATCTTGCAGCTATCAAAACTCAAAACGGTGCTGCAATGAGCGTCGGCAGAATTTCCACCTTCCTTGATATCTACTTCCAGCGTGATATCGAAGCAGGTGTGCTTACCGAAAGCGAAGCTCAGGAAATTATCGACCATATGGTTATGAAATTCCGCATGGTTAAATTCGCTCGTATTCCTTCTTATAATCAGCTCTTCAGCGGCGACCCGGTTTGGGCTACCCTTGAAGTTGCAGGTATCGGTATGGACGGTCGCTCCATGGTTACAAAAACCGACTATCGCTTCCTCCACACTCTTGAAAACATGGGTCCCTCTCCCGAGCCGAATCTCACTGTACTTTATTCCAGCGCTCTTCCCGAAAACTTCAAGAAGTATGCTGCTGCAATTTCTATTCGCACAAGCTCTATTCAGTATGAAAATGACGATGTCATGAAGCCGGTTTGGGGCGATGACTATTCAATCTGCTGCTGTGTATCTGCAACTCAAACAGGTAAGGAAATGCAGTTCTTCGGCGCTCGTGCAAACCTCGCAAAATGCCTCCTTTATGCTATTAACGGCGGTGTAGACGAAAAAACAAAGGATCAGGTCGGTCCCAACTTCGCTCCTATCACAGACGAATATCTTGATTACGACGCTGTTGTTAAAAAGTATCTCGTTATGATGGATTGGCTTGCAGGTCTTTATGTAAATGTTCTCAACCTTATCCAGTATATGCATGATAAGTATTATTATGAAGCAGCCGAAATGGCTCTTATTGACACCGATGTTCGCCGCACATTTGCAACCGGTATCGCGGGCTTCTCACATGTTGTTGACTCACTCAGCGCAATTAAATACGCAAAGGTTAAAACAGTTCGCGATGAGAACGGCCTTGTTGTTGATTATCAAATAGACGGCGATTTCCCGAAATACGGTAATGACGACGACAGAGCAGACGATATCGCAGTATGGCTTCTTAAAACATTCCTTGAAATGATTAAGCGCCGCCACACTTATCGTAACTCCGAGCCTACAACTTCAATCCTTACCATCACATCAAATGTTGTTTACGGTAAGGCAACAGGTTCCCTGCCCGACGGTCGCCCCGCAGGCGCTCCGCTTTCTCCCGGTGCAAACCCAAGCTACGGTGCAGAGCAAAACGGTCTTCTCGCTTCTCTTAACTCCGTTGCAAAGCTTCCCTATCATTGGGCACTTGACGGTATTTCAAACACCCAAACAATCAATCCGGATGCACTCGGTCATAACGAGGGCGAGCAGATGAATAATCTTGTTCAGGTTATGGACGGTTATTTCGATCAGGGCGCTCACCATCTTAATGTTAATGTGTTCGGTAAAGAAAAGCTTGTTGACGCTATGGAACATCCGGAAAAAGAAGAATATGCAAACTTCACAATCCGCGTTTCAGGCTATGCGGTTAAGTTTATCGATTTAACCCGCGAGCAGCAGCTTGATGTTATTGCCCGCACCTGCCATGAAACAATGTAACAGCGAAAATGCGGTTCTCGGCCATGTTCATTCACTGGAGTCTTTCGGCTCCGTGGATGGGCCGGGTGTGCGTTTTGTTGTTTTTCTTCAGGGCTGCGCAATGCGCTGCCGCTACTGCCATAATCCGGAAACCTGGGCTTTCGGCGGAGAAGAATGGAATGCGGCTGATCTTTTCAACCGCGCGTGGAAATATCATAATTATTGGGGCAAGGATTTAAAAGCCGGCGGCATAACAGTCAGCGGCGGCGAACCTTTGCTCCAAATTGATTTTTTAACGGAATTTTTCCGCCTTGCAAAGCAAAAAGGCGTTCACACCACCGTTGATACGGCAGGGCAACCGTTTTCCTCGGAGGAGCCTTTTATTTCCAAATTCAATAAGCTGCTTGAGGTTACGGATCTTTTTATGCTTGATATCAAAGAAATAGATGATGAAAAGCATAAAAAGCTTACCGGCAAATCAAATAAGAATATTCTTGAAATGGCTCGTTATCTTTCCGATGCAGGCAAGGATATGTGGATTCGCCATGTGCTTGTGCCCGATTTAACGGATGATGAGCAAGGTCTTAAAGAAACGGGCGATTTTATTGCGTCGCTTAAAACGGTAAAAAGGGTAGAGGTGTTGCCTTATCACACTCTTGGCCTGTTTAAGTGGGAAAAGCTTGGCATTGATTATTCGCTTAAAGATGCCCGTGTTCCCACAAAAGAAGAGGTTAAAAAGGCAGAGCAGCTTTTGCGCGTCGGCGATTATAACAGCTGATTTGCGCAGCTGTGGCTGCATTGCTTGCCGTAAAGCACTTGCTGTTGACAAAATATATATTATGTGTTAATATAGATTTAGTTAGTTTATGCTAACTAAATCTTTTTTTGGAGAAATTATGAAACTTCATGCATCCGGTGAGGATTATCTCGAATCCATTTTAATACTTAAAAACAGAAAAGGCTTTGTAAGGTCCATTGATGTGGCTGTTTTTATGAATTATTCAAAGCCGAGCGTAAGCCATGCTGTTTCTCTTTTGCGAGACGGCGGCTTTATTATGGTTGATGATAACGGCTATCTCGATTTAACATCGGCAGGTAAAGCCGTTGCCGAAAAAATTTATGAGCGCCATGTTTTCTTTAAAAGTATTTTGATGAAAGCAGGTGTTGAGGAACAAACCGCCGAGCAGGAGGCTTGCCGAATCGAGCACGATATCAGCGATGATACTTTCCTTAAAATTAAAGATTATTACGGCAATTGATTTGCACATAAAGCGTTTTTTTGCCGCAAAGGCAGAAAAAAACACCGGCTGCGTAAAACGCGCGATTCATTGTTATACGAATTTTAAAGGCTCGGATATACCGAGCTTTTTTCTTGTGCATAATGCTGTTTTGTGATATCATATAATGCGAAAGTGGGTAATTTAATGAATATAAGACGAGCTTGTAATGCCGATTGCGTGCAGATAAACAGGTTGCTTTATCAGGTGCACGGTGTGCATGCAAAGGGCAGGCCGGATCTTTTTATTCCCGGCAAGAAGAAATATAACGAAAGCCAGTTGCTTGATATTATTGCAAATGACGAAAAACCGATTTTTGTGGCGGAGGAAGACGATAAAATCCTCGGATACGCTTTTTGCGTTTTTCAAAAACCTGCTTCAAATTCGATGCAGCCCGTGAAAACGCTTTATATTGATGATCTTTGTGTTGACGAAAATTGCCGCGGCGGCGGTGTCGGAAAGCGGATTTTTGAATTTGTTAAGGACTATGCAAAAAAAACAGGCTGCTATAATTTAACGCTGAATGTGTGGAAGTGTAATCCCGGTGCAAGGGCGTTTTATGAAAAATGCGGATTATCCGTGCTTAAAACGGGAATGGAGCAAATTTTGTGATCTTCGGCAATTGTTGATTTAAAATAAACCGCAATGCAATATGATAAAATAAAGTAAACCGCACGGCGTCGTTATAGGATTGCCGTGCGGTTTTTTGTTTATTCAATATTTTTCCTCATGTCTGAAAGCACTTTTTTTTCAATTCTTGAAACATAGCTGCGGCTTATGTTCAATCGCGCTGCCACTTCGCGCTGGGTGAGCGGCTTTTTGTTGTCAAGCCCATAACGAAGAATAATAATTTCGCGCTCGCGTTCATCCTCTAAATTTTCAAGGTATTCCGCAGCTTTTTCCCAGCGAATTTTCTTTTCCAAATCTTCAGCCATGTCGCGGTTGTCACTGATTGTGTCCTGCAAGGTGAGGGGATTGCCGTCGCGGTCACTTTCAAGCGAATCCCCAAGATAAACATCCGAGGCATTTTTCTTTATGTTGCGAAAATGCATCAGTATTTCGTTTTCTATGCATCGGCTTGCATAGGTGGCAAGCCGTATGCCTTTGTCGGGTTTAAAGCTGTCTATCGCCTTTATAAGTCCGATTGTGCCTATTGAAATCAAATCCTCCGTGTCGTTTGTTTTGGAATAGTATTTCTTCACTATGTGGCTCACAAGGCGCAAATTGCGTTCTATCAAAAGCGCGCGGGCATTTTTGTCTCCCCGCGCAAGGCGCTCAAGTGCTTCCTCCTCCTCTTTCTTTTTCAGCGGCTTGGGAAAGCAGGAGGTGTTGCTTATATGCAGAATAAAGTAAAGAAAATTTGCGCTTAAAAATGAAATTATCGCGGAAAACATATTTATCACCGCTAAAACTATATGCCGCGCCACGCTTGTTTAATGCAGCCGATTTTCCCGGGCGATAAAAAAGCCCAAAGCAAATGAATGCCTTGGGCTTTTGTGCTTATTTGATTTGCCGCTCAATTGCTTTATGAAGTGCGCTGCGCAAAAAAACGGCTTTCTCGTCTGATGAGCTATATGTATAATCTCAGCTCTTTTTGCATTTCCTTTGCGCTTTGATATCTCCGTGAAATCTGCACATTTGTTGCCTTTTGAATAATGTGCTTAATCGGCCCTTTCGGTGAGTTGATTGCAGGGTGCACACCCGTTATCATAATGTTTAAAAGCACACCAAGGGCATAAATATCCGTTGATTTGCCCGATTGCGAAATTCCGTATTGCTCGGGTGCGGCGTAGCCGACCGTGCCGAGGGAAGCGGTGTCTTTATCGTCGCTTTCGGAAACGGAGCGCGCAATGTTTAAATCAATCAAAACAGCTTCGTTATTGCCGTTAATAATCACATTTGCGGGCTTAATGTCTCTGTGGATTATTCCGAGGGTGTGAAGCTCCGTTAAAGCATTGCAAATATCGTAAGCATATTTGCAGGCCTGTTTTGTTTTCAGTGTGCCGCTGTCTGTAACGGCGGCAAGGTTTTTGCCGTCTATGTATTCCTCCAAAACCATGAGCCAATCATCGTCAGAGCAAACTTCGTAAATCTGCGGCAGGCTGCAAAGGCGCTTGTTGCGCAGAATTCTGTAAACATCATCATTTCTGTTTTTGGAATGCCTTTGAATAATGCGTTTGCCGCTTTCTTTGTGGCGATAAAGATAAACTCGGCTTGCTTCGGTTTTTCTTATAACCGCTTCTCGCTCAAATTTTTCATCTATCGAAGCTTCTATATATGCCTTGAGTTCGTTCTTTTCTTCGCTCATTTAAGTGGCTCCTCGCCCGCGTTTTGAAGTAATTCCGTAAGCTGATATATGGAATATCCGTTTGAAATGGCAAAAAGAATAATTGCATCGCGCCTAATTCTGGGATACAGCGCCGATCTGCCCGAAATGCGAAGCGCTTCCTGGCATTCATCCACGCTTAGGTGCATTGTGAGTATCAGGCGAATTATTTTATCTCTTCCCGGAATTTTTCTGCCGTTAATAACATCATAAAAATAGCAATAGCTAAAGTCGGATTTGTTTATAATGTTTGATTTTGAATAACCGCTTTTCTCTATAGCCGTTTCCCAAAAATCCTTAATTTTGTCATAAACAAACGATTCTCCGTTTCCCTTTAAATATTCGTCTATTTTGCAGTTTTCGTTTTGAAGCTCCTCTAAAAGGTCCTCGGTTGATTTTCTCATATTTTTGCCTTTCGTATTTCGCTTTCAACAGGGCGGTCAATAAACAATAACCTTGCCCGTGAAGGTGCTTTTGATGTAACTTTTATAACTGCTGCCGTTTTCAATATAAACAGTTTGCAGATTCGGAAAAATATCGCCTCTGCAAATGTGTTTTAAAGTGTAGTCGTCTATTTCAACGTTTGCCGGAATTTTAAGGGTTTTTAAATTACTGTTTCTTAGGTTGCTTTGATTAAAAACAGAATTTTCGGGCATCGTAAATTCCGCCGCTTTGTTATTGTTGGGGTAATTTTGAACTGCCCATTTTCCGTTTTTGTTCAGCTCATAAAGCACGCCGTTAATGTCCTTTAAATGCGAATTGTTTTTTGCGTAAACCGCCTCAAGATAAGGCGTGTCGTATTGCGCCAAAAAAGTTGTCATCTCGCTGCTTAAATAAACATATTTAAGATTTTTTGTGTGTTTGAATAAGTTGGGTGAGCCGCTTACCTGAAGATATTCCGGGTAAGTAAATGTGTCGGATTTATATCCCTCGCAATAGTAATAAATCTGCCAATAATTTGTGTTGTAATAAACGAGCGCACCGTCAACGAATTTATATTGGTAATTGGTGATTTGAATATCATAAAGCGAATAGCACTCTGCCGCAAAGCAATCCAAAATGCCCAAATCGGCATTTTTCGGGAAAACTATTTTTTTAAGTTTGCCGCATTTATAAAATGTGTGATAGTGCACCCAAAGATTGTGGTAAGTTGTGAAATCCTGAAAAACGGCATATTGCATTGTGTTGTTTTCAAGAAATGTGTTTTCGTTTATATTGCCGATTATTTTGCCGTCTATCTTTTCGGGAATAACAACGGTTTTTGCCGAGCCTGTGTATTTGGTTATCGTCAGCTTGCCGTTGCTTTCGGTGTATTCCCATTTGTCGTATTCCACTTTGCCCTCGGGAATCGTTTCATCTTCGGGCTTAACGGTTGTTGCGGCTTCCGTGGGCTTTGTTGTTGAAGAACCGCCGCTCGCGGGCTTTGTTGTGCCGGGAACTGTTGTGGGCACACCGGGAATTGAGGGACCGTTTTCGCCGTTGGCCGTCGAGGGATTGTTATAGCCGTCTGCCGCAGGCGTATCGGCAGAGGAGTCACCGGCAGGCGATTCTGCGGAATCATCGTCTATGCCGAGCGTTTCTTTAACCGCCGTTGTTATGCGCGAAATAATCGAGCCGACGCCTTTGCCCGCTTCGCCGTTTGTGTTGCCGGCCGATTGTGCGCCTTGGTTTGCAAAAGAGCCGAGCTGCGGCAAAATCATGCAGGGCATAACAACGAAAACGCAAATTGCCGCGGTTATTATATTTGAAAGAGTGCGCTTGCTTATTGCAAAGCGTTTTTTGCTGCCTTGTGAAATAATTGCGCTTGCTTGAGTTTCTTCACAAATATTCAGGCAATTAAGGCAAATATGCGCTTCTTCTGGCATTTCCGCATTGCAAAAAGGGCATTTTTTCATTGGCTCATATTCTCCTAAATATAACATTTTTCAACATATTAGCTATATTATTGTATTCTAACCCGCATAAAAAGTCAATTATTTAGTATTAAAAAAATTTTATGCGGCATATATGCAATTTGAGTACTATCTGGCGAAATATTCCAATATTATGCTCTTTTAACGCCTTTTGCAAACGCGGCTTCGTTTGTGCGTTTGGCAATACAAAAGCCCAAAGCATTCATTTGCTTTGGGCTTTTGTAATGATCTGGCGCGCAATTGCTTTTTTATGAATTGTGCTCGTTCGGCGCTTTGTTCTTAAGCGTTGTTTTTGTGTAGTAAATTCCGTTTTCGATTTTATGCTCGTATTTGCCGCCGTATTTTGCAGCTATTTCGCCGATTATCTTGATGCCGTAGCCGTGTTCGTCAGCCTTATTCTGCAGCTTATTTTCATGGCTGCGCGGCTTGCCGTTTTTGCTTTCAAAAATAATTTCATCCTGCGTTACTTCTATTTTTATATCAGCGGTTCTGTTCTTCTCAAGCTTTGCCGCCGCGGCAACGGAATTATCGGCAATGTTAAAAAGTATTCGGCAAATATCGTAATCATCGGCCATAATCGGGTAGCTTTCGTCGATCTCCGCATTAAGCTTAACACCGAGTTTTTCCGCCTCTTGTTTTTTTAGGTAAATTGTTGTGTTTACCGCGTCGTTTGAGCAAATCGAAAATTGCGAAATTTTTGTTATGTCGTCATTTGTTTTGGTCAGCACACGAAGCGCTTTTTCCGGCTTTCCTATTTCGATAAGGCCTGCCGCCGTGGCTGTTATGTTTGCAAAATCGTGTTTGATTTTTCTGTATCTTTGTTTTTCGTCTTTAAGCATCATCATTTGGTTGTAATCCATTTTATTGCGCAGTATTTCCCGCTCGCCGATGATGTTTTGCTGGTGAATTTTTTCAAAGTATTCAATAACAAAGGGAAAAGAACAGTCAAACAGCATTATAATAAGTAAAAAAATATATATTGCAATGTTTGTTGCTTTTTCGGTTGAATTTGCTCCGCTGTATGAGCCGGATTTCGTAAACAAGGCAATTGCCACCACCATAATGTGGGAAAACGGCAAAAAAGTTATGTAGGCAAACATTTTTTTGCTTCTGTCATTTGCTTTTTGAGAATCTGCCAGCTTTAATATGCCGGCAAATAAAAAGCTGGCGGCAATAAACACAATGCACGAAATCATAAATGTATACATATATTCCTGATATTCGTGTGTGAATATTTCCTCCAATGTGGTGTTGTAAATAATTGAATACAAAGCCGCCAGGCCAAACATGCAGCCAAAGTTTGAAACAAGCCAAAAAAGTATGGCAATCACTTTTTTGTACAGTTCGCCTTTCATCAAAAAAAGCGTTATTAAAAACACAATAGTGCAATAAACGATATATCCTATTACGCTTCTGGAATTGTCCGAGTTATAAAATAACAGCGAAGTAACGATTCTTGCGGCAAATATTGCGCCGAAGGTGGAAACAGGGCTGTATTTATCTTTTAATATGCTTCTTGAAATGTTGTAATATGCAAAAGCTGTTGCAAAAATCTGCATTATTCTCCATGGTAAAAGCACGGAAAGGTCAATCATCGGCCCCAAAAAAGCAACCTCCTCTTGCGGCAATTTATTTTGTGAGTAAATATGCTTTGTATTGCTTTATTATTTTTCCGTATTTTTTTGGCGGCACGGGAATTTCCGCGCCGTTTGAAAGCACCAATTTATACGGCTCATATGTTGCGATTTTATTAAGATTGACTATATAGCTTTGATGACATCTAAAAAAGTAGATCGGCATTTCGGCCTCGTATTTGCTTAGGCTTGTGTGAATCGTTATTTCCTTGCCGTTTTCAAGGTGCATCAAAATATTGTTTGCCTGCGCTGTTTCCAAATAAAGAATATCGCGGTGGCTTATAATATGGTTTATGCTGCCGGATTTTATTATTGCGCTGTCGGGATTTCTTTTTGCGCCGTTTTGCAATGCGCGCTTGAGCGCTTTTTCGATTTTTTCATCCGTCATTTTCGATTTAAGCAAAAAATAGCAGCAGTTGCTGTCTGAAATATTATAGGCGCTTGCAGGAAATGAAGTCATAAAAATAATTTGTGTGTATGATGAGCGAATATTGTTTATTGACCAATTCATAGAATTCTCGTTGCCCACCATTATGTCAAGAAAAAGCACATCCACTTTTGTGTCCGTCAAAATCTCGGCAAGGCGGCTTAAGCTGACCGCTTTTTGTATATTATAGTCCGTGTCAAAAAAGCCCGCAAGGCAGGCGCGAACCTTATATTCCACAATTTCGCGAAAATCAATATCATCATCGCATATAACTATATTCAGCATAAGCTTCTCCCGTGTTCTGCCAATATTACAATTTATATTATAGCATATTTCAGATACTTTGTGTATGAAATTTAAATAAACATTTTTGAATTATTGATGAAGCCGTTAAAGTATGCATTATAAAGCTTGGATTATAAATTGCAGTATCGGGATATTATAAAAATATGCCAAGCGAAATTGCTCGGCATATCGGTGCTTTTATTATAATTTCGTTACCTGCTCAATATTTCTCGGTAAAAATCGATTGCGCCGTCTATCATTTCGCTTCCCGCTTCGTCAAACGGGAATAAAACGCTGTAAACATGCGCCAGGCTTTTGCCGTTGTATTTCGGGTAATCTTTAAGCGTTGTTTCCACGCCTTTGCTTTCAAGCAGCGCGGCAAGCTTTTGCGTTTGCTTTCTTGCAAGCGTGTCGCCGCTGCTGGTGATAAGATAGGTGGGAGGTAATGCAGTGGCATAATCTATGATTTCATCAAAATTCATATAGTTATATGTGTTTTTGCGTTTGTAATCGCTGCCCCAAAGTATCTTTGTGTAAACGCTGAGGGCACCGTCCTTCATATAAGCAACGGGGGAGGTAAGCAGCAGCGCGCTGATGTTCATATCAACGGCGTTCACTTCAAAAACATCTCTCAGCTCTGCACTTTGAAGCAAAACGGCGGAATATGCCGCCATCATGCCGCCGGCGGAATCGCCAGTAAGCATAATGCTGTTTTCATCACAGGGATAATTTTTCATTTCCGAGGAAATGCATTTCAGTGCTGCCATAACATCCTGCAATTGCTCCGGCACGATAACATCGGGCACAAGGCGATAGCTCATGCTGAAAACAACAAAGCCTCTGTTTGCGAGCTCGCGGCAGTAATATTCGTTAAGGTCTTTTGTGGCATACATCCAACCGCCGCCGTGAATATCTATAATTACGGGCAGTTTGGCGTCTCGGTCTGTGTTTTTCGGATAAAACACATCGTATTTGTGGTAAAGGTTACCGTCATCGATATAGGGGATATCCTTTTTTACTTCAACATCGGGCGGTGTTTGCGTGCTGTGCTTTTTTTCATCGCCGTCTGCGCAGAAATACCACACCATTTCCATAAGCTTTATAATCGGATTTTTATCCAAATTGCCCACCGAATTGCTTTTGTATTCGATTGAATCGGATTTAAGCATGCCGCCTATGTATGTGATATCCTTGTCGGTATCGCTTTGTTTTCTCGTTACGATGCCGATGAATGCGCTCGCTGCCACGGCGATTGCAAGTATCACGCATATTATTATTTCGGCTGCTTTTTTGCCCTTGTTTTTCTTTTTTGAGCGTGTTTTTGTTTCTGATTGCGGCATATTGAAAACCTCCGTTCACTGATATTGTTTTGTATTTATAATAAGAATGTTGTTAATATCCGCTCGCTTAGGTGAAGCTGTGCTCAACTGTTATAACAAGAAAAGCTTTTTTATCCTTTTTTATGATTTGCGCCTGCAAGTCCTTTATTATCTGCTGCTTTGATTTCGGATAGTTGTGGGGGATAACCAAATCAAAAATAAAGTTTGTGCGTTGTTTTCCGTCCACAACTCTAAAATCGTGAAAATCGAATTTTTCGTCGTATTCCTTAATAACCTCGCGCATCATTTCACGGTCATGGTTTATTCTTTCATCATTTACCACAATCGGGTCCATATGGATGCACATATTCACATTCAGCCTTTTGCTGATGATTTTTTCCGTTAAATCAATAACCTCATGCACTTCGATAATGTCAGCATCGCTCGGCACTTCCGCATGGGCGGAGGCTATGATTCTGCCGGGGCCGTAATCATGCACTATCAAATCATGCACGCCGAAAATGAATTTTTGTTCAAGCATTATGCTTTCTATTTCCTTAACAAGATCGGGATCGGGCGCTTTGCCGAGCAGGCGGCTCGAAATATCCTTAACTATGTCGATGCCCGAAACAAATATAACGATCGCCACGATTATTCCGATAATGCCGTCAGCATAAATGAATTTCGTAAAATGCGAAATCAAAAGCGCAGCGATCGTTGCCGCCGTGGCAATGCAGTCGTTAAGTGCGTCTTGCTTCACGGCTTTGGCGTTTACATTATCGGTTTTTTTGTAGATTTTATCGTTAAAAAATGCCATCCAAAGCTTAACGCCGATTGCAGCGATAAGAATAATCAGTGAAATCGTGCTGAATTTAACATCTTCGGGGTGCAGGATTTTTTCGATGCCCGTTTTGCCGAGTTCAAAGCTCATCAAAAAAATAAAAAAAGAAATTATAAGCGCGCTTATGTATTCGATTCTGCCATGACCGAACGGATGTTCATCGTCCATCGGTTTATTTGAAAGCTTTGTGCCCACTATCGTTATTATGTTTGAGCTGGCATCCGATAAGTTGTTTACCGCGTCCGCCGTAACAGAAACGGAATTTGTGGCAATACCAACGGCAAATTTAAACGCGCAAAGCAGCAGGTTGCAAAAAATTCCCACTATTCCGGAAAGTATGCCGTATCCCTCGCGCCTTTGTGCCGCGCTCAATTTTTTATTTTTAAAATAAAGCTTTATAAGTATATCGCTCATTTAAGTTATCACCGTGCTTTTTCTGCCGCATATCGGCATCGTTCGCTTTTTGCCATCATACGGAAGTTAATAATTACTATTATATTATAATATCATTTATTTGCTTTGAACACAATAAAAAATTTATACTCGTCGTTTTTACTTGCGGCGGTGTGTTCGTTTGTGATATAATTTTCTGCGGAGGGTGAATATGAAAACTTTTATGATTATTAACGGCTCTCCAAGGAAAGACGGCATTTCCGCCGAGCTGGTTAAGCAGGTTAAGCCGTATTTTTTGGATTGCGAAATTAAGGAATATAATATTTATGATTTGGCTCCCGCGCCCTGCACGGATTGCAAATATTGCGAATATCATGAGGGCTGCTCAAATCATGATCTGGATATATTTTTTGAGGATTTTGAAGCCGCCGATTATGTGGCTTTTTTCACGCCGGTTTACAATAACTTTTTCCCTGCGCCGCTCAAGGCTGTTATAGACCGCTTTCAACGCTATTTTAACGCCCGCTATAAACGCGGCGCAAATCCGCCTGTCGAAAAGCGCAAAAAGGTGGGCGTTGTTATCTCATCGGGCTCCAATGCGAGAATTGCCGCCGATTTTATGACAAATACTTTGCGCCAAGCCTTTGCTGTGTTGAACGGCGAAGTGTGCGCCAGATATTATATTCCGAACACGGATCTCGGAATGTACACCTTCAATCTTACGGAGCTTAGGCAGTTTATCCATCAGCTTCATGATTAAGCATACATATTGTGTATTATTTCTTGTTATATATCATTTTTCAGCGCGGGTGAGGCATGCTGTTTCGGCAGGCTTCGCCCGCGCTTTTGTTTTCCGCGAATTGGGTTTGCCGTGCTTTTTGCACGGCGGTTTATGATTTGTTAAAACTTAATTTATTATTATTTATTGATAAAAGAAATCTGTTATGCTATAATTGCGTTAATTATTATGGAGCAGTATAGTTAAATGATAATTTTAGGTATAGATCCCGGCTATGCGATAGTCGGCTGGGGCGTTTTGGAATATAACGCCAATAAATTTAAAGTGATTGATTACGGCGCGATAACAACCGAGGCAAAAACGCCTTTTCCGCTTCGCCTTATGGATATTTACAACGGCATGAACAAAATCTTTTCCGATTATCACCCGCAGGTTATGAGTATGGAAAAGCTTTTTTATAACAATAATGCCAAAACGGTTATCGATGTTGCACAGGCAAGGGGAGTGATAACTCTTTCTGCGCAGCAAAACGGTGTTCAAATCGCAGAATATACTCCCTTGCAGGTTAAGCAGTCCGTAACGGGATACGGCAGAGCCGTTAAAAAGCAGGTGCAGGAAATGACGAGGATTATTTTAAACCTTGAAAAAATCCCGAAGCCGGATGACACGGCAGACGCCCTTGCAATGGCAATCTGCCACGCGCATTGCAGCGGCAGCTTGCTCGGCGGAATAAATAATTATAATATTAAGCTTCGTTAATGCAGGCTTAAGCAGGCGGGAATCGACCACAATAAGGTTTAAAGCAAACCGATTTCTGCGTGTGCTGCGTTAAAATACTCGTTAATCCGAAAGGATTAACTGCGTTTTATGCCTTGCCCACACAAAAATCGGTTTGCTTTAAACTGCCAGCACCTAAAACGGTGTCGGCGCGTGCAGCGGCATTTATCGTTTGCGCAATCGCTTTTACGCGGCTTGCTTTGCGGCATTTTTGCATGAAAGGTGCATAATTATTATGATATACAGTTTAAGCGGAAAATTAACCTATGTTTCCGAACAATTCGTTGTTATCGAGTGCGGCGGTGTGGGCTTTAAATGCTTCACCTCGCTTAATACGGCAAAAACAGTAGGCTCCGTCGGCTCTGCCGTCAGCCTTTTCACTCATCTTTCCGTTAAGGAGGATGCGCTTGATCTTTATGGCTTTGCCACTCATGATGAGCTTGATTGCTTCAGGCTTTTGATTTCCGTGTCCGGAGTAGGCCCCAAAGCGGCGGTTTCCGTGCTTTCGGAGCTTTCCCCTCAAAAGCTTGCGCTCGCCGTTGCGGCAGGTGATGTTAAGGCAATCACCAAGGCAAACGGAGTGGGCAAAAAAATCGCCGAAAGAATCGCACTTGAATTAAAGGATAAGCTTGTCGGCACCGTCGGCGGCGAAATTGCTGCCGATATCGGCTCCGCCGCTTCAATCGTTGAAGAGTCTGCTTCGGCAGAGGCTGTTGCGGCGCTTGTTTCGCTCGGCTTCAGCCAAAGCGATGCCGCGGTTGCCGTCGGCTCAATGGATAAATCGCTTACCGCCGATGAAATGATAAGGCTCGGCTTAAAGCAGCTTTCCAAAAACTTATAATGGTGAATAATAATGGATGAAATGGATTTTGAAAACAGAATAGTTTCCACCGAGTTCAATCAGGCGGACGGCGATATGGAAAACAGCCTGCGTCCAAAGCAAATGAGCGATTATATCGGGCAGGATAAGGTTAAGGAAAACCTTTCCGTTTATATTCAAGCCGCAAGGGGCAGAGGTGAAGCGCTTGATCATGTGCTTCTTTACGGTCCGCCGGGGCTTGGAAAAACAACTCTTGCCGGTATTATTGCAAACGAAATGGGCGTAAATATAAGAATAACAAGCGGCCCGGCAATTGAAAAGCAAGGCGATCTTGCGGCTTTGCTTACTAATTTGCAAGAGGGCGATGTGCTTTTTATTGATGAAATTCATCGCCTTAACAGAAGCGTTGAAGAGGTGCTTTATCCGGCGATGGAGGATAGGGCGCTTGATATAATCATCGGCAAAGGGCCGTCTGCAAGGTCAATAAGGCTTGATTTGCCGAATTTCACACTTGTGGGCGCAACCACGCGCGTGGGCCAGCTCTCTGCTCCGCTTAGGGATAGATTCGGCGTTATAATGCGCTTGGAGCTTTATACCCCGCAGGAGCTTGCAATTATCGTTAAGCGCAGTGCTTCGATTTTAGGTATTGACATTGATGATGAGGGTGCGGCGCAAATAGCGGCTCGCTCAAGAGGAACTCCCCGTATAGCAAACAGGCTGCTTAAACGAAGCCGTGATTTTGCGGAGGTTAAGTATAACGGTGTGATAACGCGCGAGGCCGCGGCGGATGCACTTTCAAGAATGGAAGTTGATGAGCTTGGGCTTGACGCGACAGACAGAAGATTGCTTACGGCAATGATTAAAAATTACAACGGCGGCCCCGTAGGTCTTGAAACGATAGCGGCGGCGATCGGCGAAGAAGCCGTAACAATCGAGGATGTTTACGAGCCGTATCTTATGCAAATCGGATTTTTAAGTCGAACACCGAGGGGAAGATGTGCATCTCCTGCGGCTTATAAGCATCTTGGCTTTGAGCAGGACGGTCAACAATCATTAATGTGATTTATTCAAGTATGACGGTTGTGTTTTTGCCGAGGCAATAATACTGAAGCGCATATTAAATTTAATAGAAAGGTTACTGTATTATGGGCAAATTATTCGGAACAGACGGTGTAAGAGGCATCGCAAATAAAGATTTAACAAACGAGCTTGCCATGCAAATAGGTATGGCGGCAGCCGAAATTCTTATTGAGGAATGTGAGGGCACTCCCACCGTTATGATAGGCAAGGATACCCGCGCTTCGGGCGATATGCTTGAGGCGGCGCTCACCGCGGGCTTTTGCTCGGTTGGCGTTAATGTGCTTTCCGTCGGCGTTGTGCCGACTCCCGCAGTTGCTTATCTTGTGGGCAAATACGGCTGTGCGGCGGGTGTAATGATTTCCGCTTCGCATAATCCCTGTGAATATAACGGAATTAAAATTTTTCAGTCAACCGGCTATAAGCTTCCGGATGAAACAGAAGAAAAAATCGAAGCAATAATCCTTGATAAAAATTATGAAATAAAAACAAAAATCGGCGGCGAGGTAGGCAAAAGAATTTATTGTAAAACTGCTGTTGAAGATTATATAAATCATGTTGTTTCCGTCGCAGAGGTTAGGTTTGACGGCCTTAATATCGCAATAGACACGGCAAACGGCTCCGCTTCCGTGTGCGCAAAGGAAATCTTTACACGACTCGGAGCCAAGTGCCATATGCTTTCGGATACTCCGAACGGCGTAAACATAAACCTTAATTGCGGCTCAACCCACCCCGAAGAGTTAATGGCCTTTGTTAAGGCGAATAAGCTTGATCTCGGCGTTGCATTTGACGGTGATGCGGATCGTATGCTTGCCGTTGACGAAAACGGCAATATGGTGGACGGCGATAAAATCATCGCAATCTGCGCCGCACAAATGAAGCAGGATGGCAAGCTTGCCAAAAACACGGCGGTTGTTACCGTTATGAGCAACATGGGCTTTTTTAAATTCTGCGAGGAAAACGATATTAAATGCGCAAAAACCGCGGTTGGAGACAGATATGTTCTTGAAAGAATGCTCCAAAAGGGCTATAATATCGGCGGCGAGCAAAGCGGTCATGTTATTTTTCTTGATTATGCCACCACTGGAGACGGTGAATTGTCTGCCGTTAAGCTGATTGAAACTGTTGTTAAAAGCGGTGCAACTCTCGGTTCGCTTGCAAAAATAATGACGGTTTATCCTCAGGTGCTAATAAATGTTCCCGTAACTCCGCAGGGTAAGCTTAAATATAATAACGACGAATATATCATTTCCGCCGTTCAGGAAGCGGAAATGGACCTCAACGGCGACGGCCGTGTGCTTGTGCGCGTTTCCGGCACTGAGCCGCTTGTGCGCGTTATGCTTGAGGGCAAGAATATCGAGCAAATAACAAAGCTCGGCAATGAAATAGCAGAAGTGGTAAAGGAAAGACTCAGCTGATGAGATACACAAATGATTGGGCGGATTACGAGCTTATCGATTGCTCCTGCGGTGAAAAGCTTGAAAGATGGGGCAGTCAAATTCTTGTGCGCCCCGATCCGCAGGTGATATGGAAAAGCGAAAAAAAGAATAAGCTTTGGTATACTGCAGATGCACGCTATCACCGCTCAAGCACGGGCGGCGGCGAATGGCAGTTTTTCAAAAAGGTTCCTCCCGCATGGAAAATCAAATATAAAGATTTAACCTTTAATATCAAAACAATGGGATTTAAGCACACCGGGCTTTTTCCCGAGCAGGCTGTCAATTGGGATTATGTCAGAGACATTATTCGCACAAGCGGCAGGAAAGATATAAAAGTTCTTAATCTTTTTGCCTACACGGGCGGAGCAACCGTCGCCTGCCTTAAAGAGGGCGCGTCCGTTGTGCATGTGGACGCTTCAAAGGGAATGACTCTTTGGGCGAAAGAAAATGCAAAGGACAGCGGAGTCGCCGATAAGCCGGTGCGCTGGATTGTTGACGATTGCATAAAATTCGTTCAGCGTGAAATCAGGCGCGGCAATAAATATGATATTATTATTCTTGATCCGCCTTCTTACGGCAGAGGCCCGAAGGGCGAAATTTGGCACCTTGAGGATCAGTTATATGATTTTGTGCAGCTGATTGAGCAGGTGCTTTCGGATGATGCGCTTGCCGTTTTGCTCAATTCTTACACAACCGGGCTTTCCGCTTCGGTTATGAAATATATTCTTGATGATGTTATCGTAAATAAGAAAGGCGGCAGTGTGTTTGCGGATGAAATCGGGCTTCCCGTTTCCTCCGGTGCGGGCGTTTTGCCCTGCGGCGCAACTGCTGTTTGGAAAAAGCAATAAATGAGTTTAATCGAATTTCAAAATGTTTCCTTTTCTTACGGCACCGATGAGGGCGAAGAAAGGGTAGATGTTATCGAAAATTTAAATCTTAATATAGAAAAAGGCAGCTTCACGGCAGTGCTCGGGCACAACGGCTCGGGAAAATCCACCCTTGCCAAGCTCACAAACGGAATATTGTTTCCTCAGCAGGGCAAAGTGTTGGTGGACGGTTCCGAAACAAAGCCGGACGACAGTATTTTCGATATCCGCAAAAAAGTGGGCATGGTATTTCAAAATCCCGATAATCAGATAGTGGCTTCAATCGTAGAAGAGGATGTTGCTTTCGGGGTTGAAAATTTAGGCGTGCCGCCGCAGGAATGCCGCAGGCGCGTTGATGAGGCCATGAAAACCGTCGGTATTTACGAACAGCGCCTTAAAGCGCCGCATAAGCTTTCGGGCGGTCAAAAGCAGCGCGTTGCAGTTGCGGGAATTATTGCAATGAAGCCCGAGTGTATAGTGCTCGACGAACCTACCGCCATGCTTGATCCCAGCGGCAGAGCCGAAGTGCTTGAAACAATCAAAAAGCTCAATAAAGAAGATGGCATCACGGTTGTGCTCATCACTCATTATATGGATGAGGCCGTTCAGGCAGACAGAGTTGTTGTTATGGACGGCGGCCAAATCGTTATGGATGATACTCCGCAAAATGTGTTTGCAAAAGTTGATGAGGTTAAATCCTACGGGCTTGATGTGCCACAGGCAACCGAGCTTGTGCACAGAATGAAGCTGAAGCCCGAAAAAACGGTTTTAAATGCCGATGAATGTGTTGATTATATAGTTTCCCTGTTGGAGGATTAACATGCCTGTACTGTGTTGCGAAAAATTGAATTACCTTTACAGCGTGGGCACTCCGTTTGAAACGGCCGCGGTTAAGAATGTTGATTTCAGTGCCGATGAGGGCGAAATGATAGGTATTATCGGCCACACGGGCAGCGGCAAATCCACGCTTATTCAGCATATGAACGGCTTGCTTGAGCCGCACAGCGGATGTGTTATTCTTAACGGTAATGATATTTGGTCCAAAGAAAACAGAAAAAAAATAAGAAATGTTCGCTTTGCGGTGGGTCTTTGCTTTCAGTATCCCGAATATCAGATCTTTGAGGAAAATATATTTAAGGAAATCGCCTTCGGTCCAAAGCAAATGGGGCTTTCGAATGAAGAAATCGCTTTGCGTGTGCGCGAAAGCATGGAATTTGTGGGGCTTAAAGGCGATATGGTTGATAAATCGCCGTTTGATTTATCCGGCGGTCAAAAAAGGCGAGTAGCAATAGCTTCGGTTATTGCAATGAAGCCACAGGTGCTTATTCTTGACGAACCGTGCGCGGGGCTTGACCCGAAGGGCAGAGATTCCATTCTTGATATGATTAAAGAATATCAGCGTTCCACGGGCAGCACCGTTATTATCGTTTCTCATTCAATGGAGGATGTGGCAAGGCTTTGCACCAAGGTTTATGTTATGAACGGCGGCAAGGTTGCCATGAGCGGCAGCGTTGCCGAGGTCTATTCAAGGGGAAATGAGCTGAAAAACATGGGCCTTAATGTGCCGCAGGTAACAGATATTTTTATCAAGCTTAAAGAGCATGGCATTGATTGCAAAACGGATATCTACACGCTTGAGCAGGCTCAGGCCGAGCTTGAAAGACTTTTAAAAACGGGGGTGCACCGTGAGTGATATAACCTTGGGGCAGTATTTCCCCGGAAATTCTTTTATTCATAAAATGGATGCGCGCATGAAAATCGTGCTCACCGTTGCGGTAATCGTTGCGCTTTTTATATGTAAAAACTTTTATACTCTTGCGCTTGTAACCGTGTTTTCGGTTGTAATCGTTCTCTCTTCAAAAATATCGCTTAAAACGATATTTAAAAGCATTAAGCCGCTTGCCGTTATTATCATTATCACCTCAGTGCTCAATCTGTTTTACGGGCAGGGCGAGCCGTTGGTGACTCTTTTCGGCAGGCTGAAAATCACCGAGGCGGGTATTTGCACGGCAATATTTATGTCCGTCAGAATTATTTTGCTGGTTGTTGTCGGTTCGCTTTTAACCTACACCACCACGCCTACGGATTTAACGGACGCAATCGAAAGATTGTTTTCGCCCCTCAAGGTGTTTAAGCTTGATGTTCATTCGGTTGCAATGACGATGACTATTGCACTGCGCTTTATTCCAACGCTTATTGAGGAAATCGATAAAATCACGGCGGCGCAAAAATCGCGCGGAGCAGATCTTGAAACAGGCAATCTTGTTCATAGGGCAAAAGCGCTTGTGCCGATTCTTATTCCGCTGTTTATTTCTTCGTTCAGGCGTGCAAACGAATTGGCTTATGCAATGGATTGCCGCTGCTATAAGGGCGGCGAGGGTCGCACAAAAATGAAGCAGGTTAAAATGGCGGGCAGGGATTATGCCTCGCTAATATCCGTAATTGTTATTTTTGCGCTTGTAATCTATATAAACACACTTTCGGCGGCGGTTATATGATAAATTATTTGGTATCCGTCGGCTACGACGGCTCTTGCTATCACGGCTGGCAAATTCAAAAAAATGCAATCACCGTTCAGCAGGTTTTTCAACTGGCACTCGAAAAGCTCTTTCGTGAAAAAATCGATATTAAGGGCTGCAGCAGAACGGACAGCGGCGTGCATGCAAATATGTATTGCGTTTCGTTTAAATCGGAAAAGGAAATTCCGTGTGCCAATGTTGTTTCAGGGCTGAATACTTATTTGCCAAAAGATATCGCGGTTTTTGACTGCCGTATTGTGCCGCCCGATTTTCATGCAAGATACAGCGTTCATTCAAAGGAATATGTTTATCGCGTTTATAACGGCAAAATAAGAAATCCTTTTTTGCAAAAATATGCTTTTCATTATAAATATCCGATAGATGCCGAATATCTTGATAAAGAGGCCAAGGCATTTATCGGCACCCACGATTTTGCCGCGTTTTGCTCGGCTAATTCAAAGGTGGAAAGCACCGTAAGAACGGTTTATGATTTTAGGGTGGAGCGCGAGGGCGATGAGGTTCGCTTTATCGTCAGCGCAAACGGCTTCCTTTATAATATGGTGCGAATTATGGTCGGCTCTCTTTTGTTTGTTAATGAGGGCAAAATCAAAAGCGGCGGGCTTGCGGAGGTTATCAAAAGCAAAAGCCGCACCCGTGCGGGAAAAACCGCACCGCCGCAGGGGCTTTATCTAAATAAAGTAAATTATTAAATTTCAGTTAATATATATTTCAGTAAGTGTTAATTTTTGAGGGTTATTATGGCATCATCTCAGCGTGAAGCCGAAAGAGCGGAAAGAAAAAAAGCAAAAAGCCGCAAGCGTTGGCGCATTGCGTGGGCAATAGTCGGCGTGGCGGTTGCAGCTTTGCTTATAATGCGTATCGCGGAAACGGATTTTTCCTCCCTTTCGGCCAAGAAAAACAATTCCGAATCTGTTTCGGAAAAAAACAAATATCCTTATGAGCTTTCCTCCGGCGGCGATCTTTCATTCGGCACGGTGGGCAGCGGGCTTTATGTGCTGGACGACAGTTCTTTCACCGTTCTTGACACATCAAACGCAAGCCTTGTGCAAACCTTTAATCACGGCTATTCCAATCCCATAGTCGAAACAGCGGGCAGCTATTCGCTGCTTTATGATCAGGGCGGCACGGCGTATAGGCTTGATACGGAAAAAAAGAATGTTTATTCCGATAAATCAGATAATCAGCTTCTTTGCGCAGGCGCGTCCGAATCCGGCAGCGTTGTTTTGTGCACAACTTCGGATTCTGCAAAAAGCAATGTTTCGGTATATAATAAATCTTTAAAGAAAAAAATGAGCTATGATGTGGCAAACGGCTATGTGATTGCCGCCGCGATAGACGCCAGAGGCACGCGCGTGGCTTTCGCCGCCGTAAATTCCGAAAACGCAAAGCTCAAAACCGTTGTTTACACAATGAATATCGGCGATACCGAGCCGAGAGCGCGATTTGAATATTATTCCTCGCCCGTGCTGGATTTGCGTTTTTCATCAAGTGATTTGTTTGTTGTGGGTTCGGATTTCGTCAGTGTTGTTCGCGGGCTTAAAACCGAAACAAAGATTTTCGAACAGGGCAGTGCATTTACTGCATCATATGATTACGACAGCTCCGATAATTTGATTTACGCTTATTCGGAATATTCCGGTTCCGCGGAAAACAAAATAGCCGTGGTTAAGCACAACGGCAATGTAAAAACCGTGGCAACGGTTGATTCGGCGGTTAAGGATATTTCGGGATCTTCATCATATATAAGCGTTTTAACCGCAGACAGCGTTATAACATATAAAATCTCCGATTCATCCGTTAAGCAAACATATAAGGCGGATGATTCTTACACATCAATCAAGCAGGTTTCGTCTAAGGTGTTTGCAAAGCGGCAAACTCTTGTTGAACTGATAAGCGAGAATCGGGAGTGATTAGGAATATGAATATAAATGTTCTTGATATTATTCTCGTTTTGCTTGTTGTTGCCTGCGTGATTGCCGGATATTTCAAGGGCTTGCTACGCTCCGTTATCTCATTTGCGAAATATGCACTCGGCCTTCCGCTTTCGTTTTTTATTGCCGATAAATATTCGGCACAAATTTACAATTCGCTTTTTCGAGAGGCGGCGCTTAATAAAGTCACCTCCGCGCTTGAGCAATCGGCAAATATAGATTCGGTTGTTTCCTCGGTTAAGGAAAGCGTTGCTTCGCTTCCTTTCGGGCTTTCCGGAATTGTTGATTTGTCTTTTCTTGATAATATAAACAATTCCACAGCGGCTCAGGCGATTGCAGCCAATGTGCTTGATCCCGTTTTGTTGGTTGTTGTTAAAGCTGCCGTGTTTCTGCTTGTTTTGCTTGCGGTTGCGATTATCGCTTTCCTGATTTCGCGCTTCATTAAAAGGCTTGAGGAAAAAGACCGTATGCCGCTTAAGCACACAAATAAATTTATCGGCGCTCTTCTCGGTGCATTTAAAGGCACAGTGCTTCTTGCCGGTGTGTGCGCCGCGCTTGTGTTTGTGCGTGATTTCATTTTTGCGTCATCTCAAAATGAATTTGTAAGGCTTGTTGATTCAAGCTCGGTTACAGAGTTTATAAATACAATAAATCCGCTTATTAACCTTGTTTAATACGGAGCCCTTTTGGGCGGAAAGGCATTGATTATGAGTAAATTAAAGGAAAATCTTAAAGATCTTTTCACCGATTGGAATACAATACCAAATTGGATGTGCTTTGTAAGGATTGCGCTTATTCCGGTTTTTGCCGTTCTTTTCATTAAAGAATATTATCTTTGGGCTGTAATTACAATGATTGTTGCAGCTCTTACAGATGTTTTTGACGGCAAAATTGCAAGAAAATACAATATGGTTTCGAATCTCGGAAAAATTCTCGATCCCATTGCAGATAAGCTTTCTCAAATGGCAATCGTTATTATTCTTATCATTAAGTTTTGGAATAACGACGGTATTGTTAAATACATATTTTTCCTCTTTATCATAAAAGAGCTTATTATGATAATCGGCGGCGGTATATTGCTTTCAAAGGGTATGCGCCCAACAGCGGCAGAAGTGTGGGGTAAAGCAGCAACGGTTGTTTTCTATGTGTTTATGATAACGATTATAGCTTTGGGATCTCCTGATTCTCCGCTTGTCGGCGTATGGTTCTTTAAGCAGCTTCCGCAAACCCTTACAACCGTTATGGTTATAATCTCGGCATTGCTTGCCTTTGTTTCTCTTTTCGGCTATGCGCCCGGCTTTATTAAGCAGATGAAAGAAAATAAGGCGGCTTCAAATTCCGATAAAAAGAAAATCAATTAAGGAGTAACTTAATGAAACAGCAGATGTGCAGCAAGTGCGGAGTTCGCCCCGCAGTTCTGTTTATTCAAAAAATGGAGGACGGTAAAGTTGTTCCCGAGGGGCTTTGCATAAAATGTGCCAGGGAAATGAATGTCGGCTCCATAAATCAAATGATAGATCAGCTCGGCATTTCGGACGAGGAGCTTGAGCAGGCTTCAGAGCAAATGAGCCAGTTTATGGAAAATATGCAGGATTTCGATTTCGGCTCTGTTGGCGATATGCTCGATCCCGATAACGCCGAAGGTGCCCAAACCCTGCCTTTCGCAAGCCTTTTCGGCAATAATGCCGATGAAAACGGCGACACCAAAACAGGTAAAGGCTCCAATAAGAAAAAAGGCAAAAAGGGCAGGAAGGACGATCCCCGTAAATTCCTGAACAATTATTGCAATAACCTCACCGCCAAGGCAAAGCGCGGCGAGATAGACGCCATTATCGGCAGAGAAAAAGAAATATCGCGCGCAATTCAAATTCTTTGCCGCAGAACAAAGAACAATCCATGCCTTATCGGTGAACCCGGAGTAGGAAAAACAGCCGTTGCCGAGGGTCTCGCAATAAAAATCGCAAAGGGTGAGGTCCCCGCAAATCTTGCCGATAAAGAAATTTATCTGCTTGATTTAACGGCGCTTGTTGCCGGCACTCAGTTCAGAGGCCAGTTTGAGGGCAGAATAAAAGGCCTTGTTGACGAAGTTAAAAGCGAGGGAAATATTATTCTGTTTATCGACGAAGTGCATAATCTCGTCGGCACCGGGGACAGTGAAGGCACAATGAATGCCGCCAATATACTCAAGCCCGCGCTTTCAAGAGGCGAAATTCAGGTTATCGGCGCAACAACCTTTAACGAATACAGAAAATATATCGAAAAAGACGCTGCTCTCGAGCGCCGCTTCCAGCCGATTAAAATTGAAGAGCCCTCTGTGGAGGATGCTTACAGAATGCTTCTCGGCATAAAGGCGTATTATGAAAATTATCATAAGGTGCAAATGAGCGACAGCCTTGTTTATAAAGCCGTAACCATGTCGGAAAGATATATTACGGACAGATATTTGCCCGATAAGGCAATCGATTTGCTCGATGAAGCCTGCACCTGCGCAAATCTGCGCAATCCGGCAATATCCGAATATCAGCTTAAGCTTAAAGAAAAAAATGATTTGCTTGAAAGAATAGACGCTCTTTCTCAGCCCGATCCGGATGAAAACGAGGAAATCGATTACGAGTTGATTTCAAACCTTAAAGCCGAAACAATGAAGCTTGACGGGGTTTTGCCCGATCTTGCGGAAAAAGCCAAGGATAATCAGGTGGTTGAAGCCGATTTGGCAAAGGTGGTTTCGCTGTGGACGGGAATCCCGGCCGCAAAAATCGAGGCAGGGGATATAAAACGCCTTGCTTCTCTTGAAGATGAGCTTAAAAAGCATATCGTGGGTCAGGATGAAGCTATTTCAAAGCTTGCCGCCGCAGTGCGCAGGGGCAGAGTTCAAATAAGCCCGCGCAAAAGGCCGCAATCGTTTATATTCGTCGGACCGACGGGTGTCGGCAAAACAGAGCTTGTTAAGCAGCTTGCAATGTATCTTTTCGATTCGCCCGAAAGCCTTATCAGGCTTGATATGAGCGAATATATGGAAAAATTCAGCGTTTCAAGAATTATCGGCTCGCCTCCGGGCTATGTGGGATATGACGAAGCAGGCCAGCTTACGGAAAAGGTAAGAAGAAAGCCTTACAGCGTTATTTTGTTTGACGAAATTGAAAAGGCGCATAAGGATGTGCTCAATATTCTGCTGCAAATTCTTGATGAGGGCAGAATAACGGATTCTCAAGGCAGAACGGTTAATTTTGAAAACACGATTATCGTTATGACCTCGAATGCCGGCTCAACGGATACCGCATCGCTCGGTTTCGGCAAATCCTCAAACGATATAAATAAAGATGTTACGATGAAAGCACTTGAGCGCTTCCTGCGCCCCGAGTTTCTCGGCAGGGTTGATGAAATCATCACCTTTAATAATCTCACATTTGAAGATTTTGAAAAAATTGCCCGTATTATGCTTGATGAACTTGTGGAAAGCCTTAAAGATAAGGCAATTGAGCTTGTTTATGATGATTCCGTGCCCGTATTTATTGCCAAGGAAGCGTTTGGCTCCAAAAAGAATGCGCGCGGAATACGCGATTGCGTTCGCAGGGATGTTGAAGACTTGCTTGCATCGCAAATCGTTTTCAATCAGGATAGGGAAATTAAGCGCTTTGCTCTTACTGCGAATGAAAAAATTCAGGTTAGTATTGATTAAATTTAAAAAAGTACTTGACTTTGCGGCGTTCTTTGTATATAATAACTAACGTCGCTGATGCGGGTGTAGTTCAATGGTAGAATGTCAGCCTTCCAAGCTGAACACGAGGGTTCGATTCCCTTCACCCGCTCCATACATGCGTTTGTAGCTCAGCTGGATAGAGCAACCGCCTTCTAAGCGGTGGGTCGGAGGTTCGAGTCCCCCCAAGCGCGCCAATGCTGCGCCTGAGCATCAGCAAACGTTTCTTTAGCTTGCATGTCAAGCGCAGCAGAATATGGTGGGATTAGTTCAGTTGGTTAGAGCGCCAGTTTGTGGCACTGGAGGTCATCGGTTCGAATCCGATATCCCACCCCATTTTTTCTATCCCTATATTGGGGTGTCGCCAAGCGGTAAGGCAAGGGACTTTGACTCCCTCATGCGTAGGTTCGAATCCTGCCTCCCCAGCCATGCGCCCTGTTTCGGATAGGGCGAATTCGGTTCATTAGCTCAGATGGCAGAGCACTTGACTTTTAATCAAGGTGTCCGGGGTTCGATTCCCCGATGAGCCACCAAGTAAAAAGCATTGATTTCGCTTCGCGTTTTCAATGCTTTTTTCTTTTTGTTTTGTGTAAATCGGTGATTTTTGCTTTTTTTATTGCAAGAAATATCAGTAATTGGGGAACAGCCGATTTAAACCGTTCAAAGCGAATAGCAAGAACGGAAGGGCATCGTGTGCAATGTAAAGCTGATTTGAATTGTGCTTATCGTGCAAGGCAAATGGGGTGTGATACCGTTAAGCAATGGAATGCAGTCCTTGATGGCAAAACAAGAGAATCGCATAGGCTTGTAGATAAAGAGTGGCGAGAACTTGAAGAACCTTTTTCAAACGGTTTGATGTATCCAGGTGACCCAAAAGGCAAAGCGGCGGAAGTAATAAATTGCCGTTGTTCGCTTGATGATGTGCCGAGATGGTATGCACAGCAAGGCGGTCATCGTTTTCGCAGAGATAATGAAACAGGTGAAATAATAGAATGCAGCAATTATGCTGAATTCAAAGAAAAGTATTTGAATGATCCTGACAGGGTGCGCAAGGTCAATGCTGTATCAAATAAGAAAGTTGAGGGTGATGTATGGAAACACAGGCAAAGAAGCAAAAAAAATTAAACCTTTATGCTGATTTCAAAAATGATATAAAGCAGCACCCTGATTATTTTACTGCAAAAGAAGCAAGCACATGGGAAAACAGTTGGTTTTATCAGAATACAACAACCCGTGAAGATTACAGAATGTGCATTGTCATTTCGCTTGCAGTATATGAGATTGAAAAGGACAACATTTCAAAGGCAATGATTGATGAAGTTGATTATTACTTTGATGAAGTCTTTGTGCAGCGGTCTTTTGATGATGTCTTCACCGACAAAGAAGCTGAAACAGAATGTTTTGAAGACATAAGATGGTGTTACGACAGATTGAAGGAAAAAGGTTTATTATAAGCGCCTGTAATCAGGCGCTTTTCTTATGCCCAAATTTAATACAGTTGATGAAGCACTTTGCAATTATGCAAGGTGCTTTTTTCATATCTTCACACCTTGACAAGTGATATAAACTGTCAAAAATTACCCCTCTGATATTGGATATAAACTGTCAGACCGTAAGCGGAAGACACCGCATATAAAAACTTTTTTATAAGAGCTCATAAAAAAGATTTTTGGCGTTCGAGGGCTTCGCCCTCTCGGCTAAAAAACGAAACGGTGAAAGGAAAGTATGGACTTTTTAAAATCAATTCTCGGTGATGATTTGTTCTCACAGGTTGAAAACAAAGTAAATGCTTATAATTCGGACGAAGCAAACAAAGATAAGCAAATTAAAATTGCAAATTTGGCTTCAGGCGAATATACAAGCAAAAATAAGTTTACCGACCTTGAAACAGAAAAGGAAAATATTGCTTCACAGTTAAGTGCGGCCAATAAGGTTATCGAGGATTTGAGAAAAGCAACCAAAACGGATGAGGATTTGCAGAAAAAGGTTACTGCATATGAATCCAAAATCCAAACCTTAAACGAAGAACTGAAAGTAACAAAAACCGAAAATGCTTTGAAATTTGCCCTTGTTCAGGCAGGTGCGGCGGAAGCTTTATTCTGTTTGCATTATCGGGCGAAAAAGTGTAAAATTATTTCTGTGATTATGATTGAAAGGGGAGCGAGCCGTGCGCAGCGTGCTTTTCGGGAATAACGAAATCTGTTATTCTCTTGAACGAAAAAAGGTTAAAAACATAAATTTGCGAATTAAGCAAAGCGGCGAGGTGTACGTTTCCGCCCCGCGTTTTGTTTGCACAGAGCGGATTGATTCTTTCGTGCTTCAAAACGCGCCTAAAATTCTTGCTGCAAAAAAACGCTTTGAGGCGGCAAAGGCCGCCGCGCCGCAATTTGTGAGCGGAGACAGCGTTTCCGTGCTCGGCAAAGAATATGCGCTTTGCGTTTGCGAGGGCAGTGCGTTTTCTTTCTCCTTTTGCCAAGGCGAATTGCATATGACGGTTAAAAATTCCGCGGAATTTGAAAACCGTAAATGCGCATACGAAAAAGTGCTTCACGCCGAGGCGAAAAGAACATTTCCCGAAATTATCAAAAAATGCTATCCCGCATTTGCCGATTATTGCCAAGCCGTGCCCGCGCTTAAAATTCGCAAAATGAAAGGTCAGTGGGGGAATTGCCGCAGTAAAAGCAATGTTATAACCCTGAATTCGCGCCTTGCCGCTTATGATGAAAAGGTGATTGAATTTGTGGTTCTTCACGAATATTGCCATTTCATTCATCCTAATCATTCGCCCGCTTTTTATGCCGAGCTCTCCGCCGTTATGCCCGAATGGCGCGTTTATGATAAAGTTCTTAAAAATAGGTAAAAAAATTGTTAATTTGTTGACAAACATTTTTTTCGGCCTTATAATATTCAATGAATGAAAGTTCAGTAAAAGCCAAACGGCTTCATGCCGTTATAAACTAATTGGAGGAGATTTATTATGGCAAATCGTTTTGTTCTTAATGAAACAAGTTATCACGGCGCCGGTGCAATTCAGGAGATTGCCGGTGAAGTAAAGGACAGAGGCTTCAAAAAATGCTTTGTTTGCTCTGATCCCGATCTTATTAAATTCGGCGTAACAAAAAAGGTTACCGATGTTCTTGATGCCGCTTCTGTCGATTATGAAATTTACAGCGAAATTAAACCCAATCCCACGGTTCAAAATGTTCAAACCGGCGTTGCCGCATTTAAGGCTTCCGGCGCAGATTGCATTATCGCCATCGGCGGCGGTTCTTCAATGGATACCGCCAAAGCTATCGGTATAATCATTATGAACCCTGAATTTGAGGATGTTATTTCTCTCGACGGCGTTGCTCCCACAAAGAATAAATGCGTTCCTATCATCGCGGTTCCCACCACCGCAGGCACTGCCGCAGAGGTTACCATCAACTATGTTATCACCGATACGGAGAAAAACAGAAAGATGGTTTGCGTAGATCCTAAAGATATCCCGGTTATCGCTGTTGTAGATCCCGATATGATGTCTTCAATGCCCAAGGGACTCACCGCCGCAACAGGTATGGATGCTCTTACTCATGCAATTGAAGGCTATATCACAAAAGCCGCTTGGGAGCTTTCCGATATGTTCCACCTTAAAGCCATCGAAATCATTTCCAGAAGCCTTCGCAACGCTGTAAACAACACTCCGGAAGGCAGAGCGGATATGGCCCTCGGTCAGTATGTTGCAGGTATGGGATTTTCAAATGTAGGGCTCGGCCTTGTTCACTCAATGGCTCACCCGCTCGGCGCTGTTTATGACACACCTCACGGTGTTGCAAACGCAATCATTCTTCCAACCGTTATGGAATATAACGCTCCCGCAACAGGCGAGAAATACAGAGATATCGCAAAAGCCATGGGCGTTGAGGGCGTAGATGAAATGAGCCTTGACGATGCAAGAAAAGCAGCTGTTGACGCTGTAAGAAAGCTCGGTCAGGATGTGGGTATCCCGGCAGACCTTAAAGAGATTGTTAAGGACGAGGATGTTGATTTCCTTGCTCAGAGCGCTTATGACGATGCTTGCCGCCCCGGCAACCCGAAGGATACTTCGGTTGAAGAGATTAAGGCACTTTATCGCTCTCTTATGTAAAATTTTTTATCCGCTTCGATTTTCGGAGCGGATATTTTTATGCCTGTTTTTGCGTTAAAATCATTCGATGCTTTTTTGCTGCTCTTTTTATAGAATTTTTTCGCTGTGCGGCAAAAATCGTTTAAAGCATTTGTAACTGTTTTGTAAAGGCGTATTTTGTTGAAACAGGTGTTTTATTGTGTTAATATATACAAAGTATGAACATTTTTATACTGATTTATAAACAAGTATGAAATTTGAAAGGATGTGTTTGCGTGGATAGAAAAGTAGTGGTTATGGATCACCCGCTTATCCAGCACAAGCTTTCCGTTTTGCGTGATGTTAAAACGGGAACAAAAGAATTCAGAGATCTTGTAAACGAAATTGCAATGCTTATGATTTATGATGCAACAAGGGATCTTCCTCTTCAGGATATAGAGGTTCAAACTCCCTGCGGAGTTGCTCATTGTAAAGAGCTTGCAGGCAGAAAGCTCGCTTTCGTGCCTATTCTTCGTGCAGGCCTCGGTATGGTAGACGGTGCTCTTGCTCTTGTTCCGTCTGCAAAAGTCGGGCATATCGGCCTTTACAGGGACGAAACAACTCTTGAGCCTGTTGAGTATTATTGCAAGCTGCCTAAGGACATTGAGGAAAGAGACGTGTTTGTTGTTGACCCAATGCTTGCAACGGGCGGCTCGGCAATCGACGCTATCGGCCAAATCAAAAAAAGAAATCCGCGTTCAATTAAATTCCTTTGCATGATTGCCGCTCCCGAAGGACTTGAAGCTCTTAAAGAAGCTCATCCCGATGTTGATATTTTCGTTGCCGGCATGGATGATCATTTGAATGAAAATGGATATATCGTTCCCGGTCTCGGCGACGCGGGCGACAGAATTTTCGGCACAAAATAATCGCCGAAAATATTTATATAAAAAGCAGTGCAGCGCTTTGCTTTGCGTTTTTTGCCTGCTTTTTGCAAAAAACCGTATTTAATTTTAAATGTAACTTGCTTCGGAGGAAAAATAATGGCAAATAAATCTAAAATCAAAATCGGTAAGGACGGTATTTATGACGCCCGCCAGCTCGGCACAGGCAAAATGGTTGTGCTCGGCTTTCAGCACATGTTCGCCATGTTCGGCGCCACGGTAACCGTTCCGCTTCTTACCGGTCTTTCAATTTCAACCACACTTTTGTTTGCAGGCCTCGGCACTCTTTTGTTCCACTGCCTCACAAAATTTAAAGTTCCCGCATTCCTCGGTTCTTCTTTCGCTTTCATCGGCGGTTATCTTGCCGTTGCTCCGCTTCAGGCGGACGGAAGCGGAAATAAGGAGCTTCTTCCTTATGCGTGTCTCGGTGTTGCATGTGCAGGCCTTGTTTATCTTATCGTTGCCGCACTTATCAAAATCGTCGGCGTAAATAAGGTTATGAAGCTTTTCCCGCCCGTTGTAACCGGCCCAATCATTATGGCAATCGGCCTCGGTCTTGCTCCTTCTGCAGTTAATAACTGCAAAACGAATTGGTGGCTTGCAGCCGTTGCGCTTATTCTTGTTATCGTGTTCAACATTTTCGGCAAGGGCATGATTAAGATTGTTCCTATTCTCTTGGGCATTATCGGTTCTTATATCGTTGCCGTTCTTGTCGGCAATGTAGGCGGCGTAGAAAGCTTTGCAATCGATTTCAGCGCAATTAAAGCCGCTCCGTGGATCGGTAATCCGATTGAGTGGTCGTCAACCGTTTTCGGCGGTGTTCACGATAAGTCAATCGCAATATCGGCAATCATTGCAATCGTTCCCATCGCAATCGCCACAATTATGGAGCATATCGGTGATATTTCCGCTATTTCCGCTACTTGCAACAGAAACTACATAAACGACCCCGGCTTAAACAGAACTCTTCTCGGCGATGGTCTTGCAACTTCAATTGCGTCTCTTTTCGGCGCTCCGGCAAACACCACTTACGGCGAAAACACAGGCGTTCTTGCCCTTTCCAAGGTTTATGATCCCCGCGTTGTTCGTATTGCGGCTTATTTTGCCGTGATTTTCAGCCTTTCTCCTAAGTTTGCGGCTGTTATTGAATCCATTCCCACGGCTGTTGTAGGCGGTATTTCATTTGTGCTTTACGGTATGATTTCCGCTATCGGTGTTCGTAATGTTGTTGAGGCTAAGGTCGATTTCTCAAAGGCAAGAAACACAATCGTTGCGGCTGTTATTCTTGTTGTGGCTCTCGGCCTTACGGATGGCATCACTTTCCATGTGGGTTCTTCAACCATCACTCTTACCGCTCTTGCTTGTGCTTCAATCGCAGGTATCGTGCTCAACCTTATCTTCCCCGAAAAGGATTTCGATCCCGAGCAGGCATTTAAGGCAGACACCGATTCAAAGCAAATCAACCTTGAATCGGATTACGGTAAAAAGAAAGTTAAAAATGACGCCGAATAAGTAGTATTCGTGTTTTAAATTTTCTGCTCTTGCATAGGGCACATTCGTATTCGGAATGTGCCTTTTGGCAAGGGCTTTTTTGCTTTTATAGTCTCTTTTTCTGTATTTCGTCAAAATAAGCCGTTTTTGCAAGCTCCTGCGTATTTTCTTTTGACATATATCACTAAATATGTTAATATAAAAAATATTATGTTTCGGAGGTTTGGCAATGTCTGTTGCGAATATTTGCATAATAATCGCGATTGTTGTTTATTTGGCGGCAATGGTAATCGTGGGTATTGTGTGCTCTAAAAAGAATAATAGTGTTGATGACTTCTATCTCGGAGGCAGGCAGCTTGGGCCGCTTGTAACTGCAATGAGCGCCGAGGCGTCCGATATGAGCGGCTGGCTGCTTATGGGCATGCCCGGCCTTGCTTATCTTTGCGGTATTGCCGAAGCTTCGTGGACTGCTATCGGCCTTGCAATCGGTACATATCTGAATTGGCTTATTGTTGCAAAAAGGCTTCGCAACTATTCAAGCAGAATAGGCGCCATTACAATTCCCGATTTCTTCGGCAAAAGATTTAAGGATAACACGCATGTGCTGATGTTTGCCTCGGCACTGCTTATTATAATCTTCTTTATCCCTTATACGGCTTCCGGCTTTTCCACCTGCGGCAAGCTGTTTTCCTCGCTTTTCGGTTTGGATTATCATGTTGCCGTTATCGTGTCTGCTATTGTTATTGTTCTTTATACAACACTCGGCGGCTTTCTTGCTGCCTCAACAACGGATTTCATTCAGGCGATTATTATGACAATTGCTTTGATTGCCGTTCTTTGCTTTGGTATAAAAACGGCCGGCGGTTGGAATGCGGTTGTGGAAAACGCAAAATCAATTCCACATTACCTTTCTTTAACATCAACAACAGACGGCGCCGGAAATATGGTTCCCTTCGGAGGATCTACCATTGTTTCTACTCTTGCTTGGGGGCTCGGCTATTTTGGTATGCCTCATATCCTTCTTCGCTTTATGGCAATTAAGGACCCCAATAAGATTAAAACATCAAGGCGCGTTGCCAGCATTTGGGTGGTTATCGCAATGGGTGTTGCTATCATCATCGGTATAGTGGGCCTTGCAATGAGCAAAAACGAATCCTCCATGGTTCTTAAAGACAGTGAAACGATTATCGTTGCAATTGCCGCTTTGCTTGCAAAGCACGGCGTGTTCTTTGCGCTTCTTGCGGGTCTTATTTTGGCAGGTATTTTGGCTTCAACCATGTCAACGGCAGACAGTCAGCTTCTTGCCGCTGCATCTGCAATCAGCCAGGATTTAATGGTTGGCTCACTTCGTCTTAAAATTTCCGAAAAGGTTAAAATGATTGCCGCAAGGGCAACCGTTATTGCAATTGCCGTTCTCGGCGTTGTTTTCGCGTGGAATCCCGATTCCTCCGTTTTCAGAATCGTAAGTTTTGCCTGGGCAGGCTTCGGCGCATCCTTCGGACCGCTCATGCTGTTTTCACTCTTCTGGAAGCGCACAAATAAATGGGGCGCAATGGCAGGTATGATTTCCGGCGGTATCACCGTTATAGCCTGGCACTATGCCAGCGGCGGCATTTTCAGCCTTTATGAGCTTTTGCCCGCATTCATTGTTTCAAGCCTGTTTATCGTTGTTGTTTCTTTGCTTACCAAAGCACCGGAACAGGAAATTATTGATGAATTTGAAGCCGCAAAGGCAGATAAATAATAAAAATAACCGACTGTTCATAATAGAACGGTCGGTTTTCTTGTTGTTTGATTATTTTTCTTTTTTATCGGCGTGCTTTTTTTGCCGCTTTTCTCGGTTTTCGTTTCGTGCCGAATTGCGTTTGCTTCTTTGCTCGTTGCGCCTTGATTGCCGTTTCTCACGCTCGGCCTTGCGTTCCGTGTCGCGTTCAAGCCGTTTGCGCTCCGCTTCTTCTTTTTCAAGCTGTTTTTGAGCTTCGGATTTTTCTCGGCTTTCGGAAAGCTTTTTTGCCGCCGTATTCAGTGCGTCCTCAAAATCGGGCAGGGAATAGTTGATGATTTTTTCAATGTTAATTGAATTTATAAAGCTTGAAATTAAAGTTTTCACCGTGTCGGGCACTTCGCTGTTTTCGTCATTCACAAGCTTGTAAAGCTCCGGCACGGCAACGATAAGGCTTTTGTAGTTTTTTATGCTTATGTCGTCAATCGTTTTTATTCCTGCGGCTTTTGCAATTTCAAAAAGCTTTTGCACAATGCTTTTCAGCTGCTCCGGATTCATCGTTTCAAGGCTTTCGGTCAATGTGTCTTCCATATAATCGGACAGCAGGCTGAAGCGCTTTGCGGATTCAAATTCCGAGCCTTTTAATATCCAAGTGAAAATATTGTGCTGTGCGCCGCCCGAGGCTTCGCTTTTGATTATTTTGTTTTTGCCGCCCGGTGCAAGCATCCTTCCAACTATCGAGTCCTCCGGCAGCAGGTTCAAAACAGTTTCGTTTGCCTGTGGGGTAAACATAATTTCCGCCACTTCGTTCGGCAGGCCGGGGCCGTCGTTGTTATAAACTCTGATAATGTGTTCCTTTTCTTCGTCTTTTAGAAAAAGATAGGAAAAGATGGCAAGATTTCCGCCCTTTGAATGGCCGCCTATATAGTATCTGCCGCCTAAATTCGCAATTGCTTCGCTTATGTATTTTAATGCAGTTGCTTGGCTCGTTATCGGGAATTTGTATGCAAGCTCGGCGTCCTCGTAAAAGCTCACAATTTTTTCATCCGTTCCTCTGAAGGCAGCGTAATATAAACCGTCGTAAATCTCGAATATAACGCCGTAAAAGGCCGTTGCAAAATCCTCGCTCACGGTTTCTCGTGTTTGTAAAACGATTATGTTTTTGAATCGCTCGCTCTCGCCGATTTGCAAAAGCAGTTGCTGCGTTAAATATGCCGTGCTTTTTTTGTTTTCGGCACTTTCATCGGAAATGTTCAAAAGCTTTGAAATTTCGCCGAGCGTTTTGCCTGCATATTCAGAAAAATCACAGTATGCAAGGCGGCTGAAAATTACATTGTCCGCTTCCGTAAGGCCTATTTCGTTAAATTTTATGCCGCCGAATCTCTCGGCGTATTCAAACAGATTTGCCACGGTTATTCTCCTTAATGCTTTTATGTTGTTATTTTACAATAATTCGGTGAAATAAACAATATATTTAAATCATTTCCACCGGCTTTTGGCCATTTGTTTTATATAGTTTATAAAAGGTTAAAATTTGGTGTCAAAATTCGTCAAATTATTGCAATGCCTGTTACATTAGTTTATTATATCCATATCAATTTTGAAAGTGGTGTAAACAGAATCTTATGGAGCTTTTAAAGCGTAAAATTGTCGAAGAGGGTGAGGTTTACGAGGGCAATATATTAAAGGTGGATTGCTTCTTAAACCATCAGATAGATATTCCTTTTATGAAAGAAATAGGCAAGGAATTTCACCGCTTGTATAAAGATGCAGATGTAAATAAAATTTTAACGATTGAGGCTTCCGGCATTGCAATCGGCTCAATGGTTGCTCAGGAATTCGGCTGCCCGCTCGTTTTTGCGAAAAAGAATAAAACTAAAAATATCGCAGGCGATGTTTATGTAACTCCCGTTGAATCGTTTACCCATGGCACCACTTATAATGTTATGGTTTCAAAGCGCTTTCTCGGTAAAGGCGATAAAGTGCTTATTGTTGATGATTTTCTTGCAGTGGGCAACGCGCTTCGCGGCCTTATTCAAATGGTTAAGGAAAGCGGCGCCGAACTTGTTGGCTGCGGCACGGTAATCGAAAAAGGCTATCAGCATGGGGGCGACGAAATCAGGGCGCAGGGCGTTCGCGTTGAAAGCCTTGCAATAATCGAAAGCATGGATGCAAAAACGGGAAATATCGTTTTCAGGAATTGATTTCGATTTAAGCAGGTAATAGGCGCATTTGCGCATGTTATAAAAATTCCATTTATTTAACGGAGGAAAGTCAAATGAAATTGGCAAAAAAAATTATTGCAGTTCTTCTTGCAGTAGTATTTGTCGGCGCAGTTTTTGCCGGCTGCTCAGCTAAGGATGACTCAAACAAAGCCAAATCGGATCTTACGGTTGGTTTCATTTTCTTACACGATGAAAACTCAACCTACGACAAAAACTTTATCACAGCTGCTGAAGAAGCTTGTGAAAAAGCCGGAGTAAAGATCCTCAAGAAAACAAACATTCCGGAAGGCAACGAGTGCTATGAAGCAGCTGCACAGCTTGTTGACGAGGGCTGCGATATCATATTTGCAGACAGCTTTGGCCACGAGGACTATATCATTCAGGCTGCTAAGAAGTTCCCTGAAGTTCAGTTCCTTCATGCAACCGGCACAAAGGCTCACACAGAAGGCCTTTCAAACTATCACAATGCATTTGCCTCCATCTATGAAGGCCGTTTCCTTGCAGGCGTTGCTGCAGGTGAAAAGCTCAACGAAATGATCAATGCAGGCAAAATCACTGCAGATCAGGCTAAAATGGGCTATGTAGGCGCATTTACTTATGCAGAAGTTATTTCCGGCTACACTTCGTTTTATCTCGGCGCAAAGAGCGTTTGCCCGTCCGTAACCATGGAGGTTACATTTACCGGTTCTTGGTATGATGAAACTGCTGAAAAAGAGGCTGCTCTTAAGCTTATCCACAACGGTTGTGTTCTTATCAGCCAGCATGCCGATTCAATGGGTGCTCCCACTGCTTGCGAATCAGAAGGTGTTCCCGATGTTTCTTACAACGGCAGCACACAGCAGGCTTGCCCCAACACCTTTATCGTTTCTTCAAGAATTGATTGGGCTCCTTACTTTGAGCATGCAATTGATTGCGTAAAGAACGGCAAGGATATTGAAAAGGATTGGACAGGTAATCTTTCAACAGGTTCTGTTGTTCTCACAGATGTAAATACTCAGGCAGCTGCAGAAGGCACTCAGGAAGCTATTAATGCTGCAAAAGCAAAGCTTGAATCCGGTGAGATTCATGTATTTGACACTTCAACATTTACCGTAACAGTTGCAGACAATAAGAATGTAAATGCAAAGGTTGATGCTGACGGTCATCTTACAAGCTACATGGCAGATGTTGATACGGATGAAGCTTATACTCCGGATACAGAGGCTGTTTCAGACGGTTATTTCCATGAGTCTGAATTCCGTTCGGCACCTTACTTTGATATTCAAATTGACGGTATCACTCTTCTTGATACAAAATTCTAAGTTGAATAAATAAGTTATAATATTTTCCGTGGCCGATGAAAATCGGCCGCGGTATAATATTTTAATATATTATTTATATTTCCACGGAGGGCAAGTAATGAGCGAATCTCTTGCAATAGAGCTTAAAGGTATCACAAAAACTTTCGGCTCAATCGTTGCCAATAAAGATGTTAATTTGCAGGTAAAAAAAAGCGAAATCCTTGCAATATTAGGCGAAAACGGCAGCGGCAAAACCACCCTTATGAATATGCTTTCAGGTATTTATTTCCCGGATGAAGGCCAAATATTTATTAACGGTAAAGAAGTTGTGATAAAATCCCCCAAAGATTCTTTTGAATGCGGAATCGGAATGGTGCATCAGCATTTCAAGCTTGTTGATGTTTTTAACGCAACCGAAAATATCGTTTTAGGTGTTAATGACGGTAAAAAATTTAATCTTAAAGAAGCAGAAAAAAAGGTTCGCGAAATTACCGATAAATACGGCTTTGAAATAGATTTAAACAGAAAAATCTATGAGATGTCCGTGTCTGAAAAGCAAACCGTTGAAATTATCAAAGTGCTTTACAGGGGCGCCGATATACTTATCCTTGATGAGCCCACGGCGGTTCTTACTCCGCACGAAACAGATAAACTGTTTGATGTTTTGCGTAAAATGCGCGCAGACGGCAAATCAATTATAATAATCACCCATAAGCTTCACGAGGTGCTTGCGCTTTCGGATCGTGTGGCGGTTTTGCGCAAGGGTGAATATATCGGCACTGTTGAAACTAAAGATGCAACAGAGCAATCGCTCACCGAAATGATGGTGGGAAAAAAGATTTCGCTTAATATTGAAAGAACTGATCCCGTAAATCCCGCAGATATGCTTATGGTTAAGCATATTTCCGCAAAAAATGCAGAGGGCCGAATGATTCTTGATGATATTTCATTCACGGCAAGGTCGGGTGAAATTCTCGGCATAGCGGGCATTGCGGGCAGCGGCCAAAGAGAAATGCTTGAGGCTGTTGCAGGCCTTCAAAATCTTGAAAACGGCGAAATATTCTATAACACGCAAGACGGTGAAACCGTTAATCTTCGCGATAAAACGCCCACTCAAATCCGCGAGCTCGGCGTTAGGCTTTCCTTTGTTCCTGAAGACAGGCTCGGTATGGGCCTCGTGGGCAATATGGATATTACCGATAATATGATGCTCAGAAGCTATAAAAAGGGCCATTCCTTGTTTGTAGACAGAAAAAATCCCAAGGATCTTGCAGAGAATATAATTCAAAGCCTTGAGGTTGTTACTCCGGGCACAGCCACCCCCGTGCGTAAGCTTTCGGGCGGTAATGTTCAAAAAATACTTGTGGGCAGAGAGATTGCTTTAAATCCAAGGCTGCTTATGGCCGCTTATCCGGTAAGAGGTCTTGATATTAATTCGTCTTATGTGATTTATAATTTACTTAATAAACAAAAAGCAAACGGCGTTGCGGTAATCTTCGTCGGCGAGGATCTTGATGTTCTTGTTGAGCTTTGCGACAGAATTCTTGTTATGAATTCAGGCAAGGTAACGGGTGTGGTTGACGGCCGCACAACAAATAAAGAGGAACTCGGCTTCCTCATGACCAAAACAGAAAGCAAGGAGGAGCAGTAATGGAAACGAAAAACAAAAAAGTTCATGAGCCGCTTTTCCATATTGCAAAGCGTGCCCATATATCCGGCGGAAAAGCATGGCTTATTCGCATCGGAGCTGTTTTGGCGGCACTTATTATCTGTGCCGTTGTTACTATGCTGTTAACAGGTGAAAATCCTTTCTCCGTGTATGCCACAATGTTTGAGGGCGCTTTCGGAACTGGAAGAAAAATTTGGAAGCTTTTGCAAAATCTTGCAATGCTGCTCTGTGTTTCGCTTGCGTTAACTCCCGCTTTTAAAATGCGATTTTGGAATATAGGCGGTGAAGGCCAGGTGCTTATCGGCGGCCTTGCAACGGCTGCTTGTATGATATTGCTCGGCGGCAAGCTTCCTAACGGCTTGCTTATTATTGTTATGCTCGTTGCAAGCATTCTTGCAGGTGCGATTTGGGCTCTCATCCCGGCAATCTTTAAGGCTAATTTTAATACAAACGAAACCTTGTTCACGCTTATGATGAACTATGTTGCAATTCAAATTGTATCATATTTTTGTATGTATTGGGAAAATCCGAAAGGCTCCGGTAAAATCGGTGTTATAAACGGAAATTCAATGCAGGGTTGGTTGCCCACAATCGGTGATTATGATTATTTGCTTAATATTCTGATCGTTTTGGTGCTCACCGTTGCAATGTATATCTATCTTAAATACAGCAAGCACGGCTATGAGCTTTCCGTTGTCGGCGAATCCGAAAACACCGCAAAATATATCGGTATAAATGTTAAAAAAGTTATTTTAAGAACTATGTTTGTATCCGGTGCAGTATGCGGTATTGCGGGCTTTTTGCTCGTTGGCGGCACAGATCACACCATTTCCTCCTCAACGGCGGGAAACAGGGGCTTCACTGCAATCATGGTTTCGTGGCTTGCAAAGTTTAACCCGATTTATATGATTCTCACTTCATTTTTGCTCGTTTTCCTCAGCGCAGGCGCAAGCCAAATTTCAATGGTGTTTAATCTTAATGAGTCATTTTCGGATATTATAACCGGCATTATTCTTTTCTTTATTATAGGCAGTGAATTCTTCATCAACTATGAGTTAAAGTTCAGAAAAGCAAATAAGGAGGTAAAGTGATATGTTTTCTTCACTCATAACCTTTCTTCACAGAGCCATAATGCAGGGCATTCCTCTTCTTTTCGGCTCAACCGGCGAAATAATGACAGAAAAATCGGGCAACCTTAATCTCGGCATCCCCGGCGTTATGTATATCGGCGGCATGAGCGGTGTTATCGGAGCTTTTCTTTATGAAAATTCTCTTGAATCAAAAGCCGATGCCGTTCCGTTTCTTGCGGTTTTGATTCCGCTTCTTTGCTGCATACTCGGGTCTTTTTTGGCGGGCCTTTTATATTGCTTCTTAACCGTTACACTCCGTGCAAATCAGAATGTTACCGGTTTGGCGCTCACAACTTTCGGAACCGGCTTCGGTAACTTTTTCGGCGGCTCTCTTATCAAAATCACAGGCTCCGATGTTCCTTCCGTTGCTCTTACCACAACAAGTGGCTTTTTCAGAACAACTCTTCCCGGTGCGGAAAGCACGGGTTGGTTCGGCAAGCTCTTCCTTTCATACGGATTTCTTGCATATGCGGCAATTATTATTGCAATCGCATGCTCGTTTTTCCTTAATCGCACAAGGGGCGGTCTGCATCTTAGGGCGGTGGGTGAAAATCCTGCCACTGCCGATGCAGCAGGCATCAATGTAAATCGCTCAAAATATATAGCAACCTGCCTTGGCAGTGTTATTGCCGGATTCGGCGGCCTTTATTACGTTATGGATTATGCAAACGGCGTTTGGTCAAACGACGGCTTTGGCGACAGAGGCTGGCTTGCAATAGCGCTTGTAATTTTTGCAATTTGGCGCCCGAATCTCAGTATTCTCGGCTCTATTGCTTTCGGCGGCTTGTATATAGTTTATCTTTATGTTCCGGGCGCACTTCGTACTCAGGAACTTTATAAGATGATTCCTTATGTTGTAACTATTATTGTTCTTGTTTTGGCAAGCGTTAAGAAGAAAAAGGAAAATCTTGGCCCCGCATCGCTCGGTTTGTCATATTTCAGAGAGGACAGGTAAATCTTATTATGCTTGATGATATTGAAAAAATTCTTGTTTCGGAGCAGGAGCTGAGCGATATAAACGCAAGGCTCGGTGCCCAAATCACTAAAGATTTCAAGGGAAAAAATCTGCTTGTTCTCGGTATTCTTAAAGGCTGTGTTTTCTTTATGACGGATCTTGTTCGCCATATTGATTTGCCCCTCAGTATTGATTTTATGTCCGTATCTTCTTACGGCAGCGGCACGGAATCAACAGGCCGTGTTAAAATCACAAAGGATATCGATATTGATTTGGACGGCTATGATGTTTTGATTGTTGAGGATATTTTGGACAGCGGCAGAACGCTTAAATATGTTTCCGAAATTCTTAAAACCCGTGGCGCAAATTCAATAAGCATCGTTACTTTGCTTGATAAACCCGAAAGGCGAGTAGCGCAGATTTCTCCCGATTATGTAGGCTGTGATGTGCCGGATGAATTTGTTGTGGGCTACGGGCTTGATTATGATCAAAAATACAGAAATTTGCCTTATATAGGCGCACTCAAAAGATCTGTTTACGAAAAATAATTAAATATTATCATGTTTTCCCGCTGTGTTGTTTAAAAAGAGTAACACGGCGGGATTTTTTGTTGTCTACGGTGCGTGATAATTTGATTTTTGTAAATATTGACCACTCTTTTGTCTGCTTTTTTGTAATAAATATTTTAAATAATATAAAAAAGATGTTTATTTTGTAATAATTTAATGCTATAATATTACAAATAAACTGGAGTATAAGGCGCACTTTGCAATCAAAAAGGGGGATAAAGCTTGAAGTATTTAAAAATTATTGCGGCCGTTCTGGCGATATGCCTGCTTTTTTCCGGCTGCTCCTTTAGGCTTGCTTCGTCTGTTGATGAATTGATTTCTCCCGTTTCCCCGCAGGGTGACGACGCCGAAATTCAAAATGCGCTTTCTTCATATGCGGGCGGGGGTTTTAAATTAAAATCCCCGATAAGCGGTAACTTCACTGCTGCTTATAATCTTTTTGACGCAGACGGCGATTCGCAAAACGAAGCAGTTGTGTTTTATGAGCCTTCTCAGCATCCCGGCAGGCTCGATATGGCGGTCATTGATAAAAAAGACGGTAAATGGTCGGTTGCATCAAATATCGAAACCGATAATGCCGAAGTGTATTCGATTGATTTTGCAGATTTAAACGGCAACGGCGATTATGAATATATTGTGCTCTGGAATGTTATGGCAAACGCCGAAAGCCATTCACTGGCCGTTTATGCTTCGGCTTCCGATAAATCGGGCTCGCTTTCGCAAATCGGCAAAAGCATTGTTATGAACGATTATATCGCCGCAGATTTAAATGATGACTCCGTGAATGAGCTGACTGTGTTTTCAATTGATTCCGGCGATTCTGTTTCCGCAAGCGCCGTTTTATATTCATATGCCGGCGGAGATGCGCAAATTCTCGGCAGAACGAAGCTGGACGGTCATATAAGCTATTATAAAAATATTTCCGCAGAGGCAAAGAACGGTCGAACTTATGTTTATGCCGACGCCGTTAAATCGAACGGCACTCAGATGCTCACGGAGATTATTTATTGGTCGGATAAATACGACACAATTATTTCACCCTATTACAGCTACACAACCGGAATAACGAAAAACACCACCAGATATTCCACGCTTTCTTCAATGGATATAAATTCAGACGGCGAAATCGAAGTTCCGCTTGATTCGGATTTCGATAATCTGCCCGAAAATGTGTATGCCGTTGAATGGAATAAATATGACGGCAATGTTATGAGCACTGTTTGCCATTCGCTTGCCGTTGAAAAAGACGAATATCAGCTTGTTATTCCGGAGGATATGTTTGCAAATATCTCCGCGGAATACAATGCCGAGGATTCAAAGCTCACTGTGCTTGATTCCGGCGGTAATATGGTTTTTACCGTTGCGTGTGTTACGAGCACCCATTATTCCGAAAAGGCCGGCGATTATTCAGGCTACACCGAAATTATGAATGAATCGGGATATATTTATCTTGCAGACTGTAATTCTCAGTCCGATATGCGGCTTTCCGCTTCGGATTTGAAATCAATGATAAAATCTTATTAAGGAGAACAGATTATGAAAAAAGTGCTTGTTGCAGAGGATGAAGAATCCATTCGCGAATTCATAGTCATCAATTTAACAAGAAGCGGCTATGAGGTTGAGCAGGCGGAAAACGGCGCCGTAGCGCTTGATTTGTTTTCAAAAAACGAAAATTCCTTTGATGTTGCGATTCTTGATATTATGATGCCCGAAGTTGACGGCCTCACCGTTTGTAAAGAGCTTCGTAAGCGCTCATCGGATCTCGGCATTATCATGCTTTCCGCAAAAACTCAGGAAATGGATAAGGTAACAGGTTTGCTCGTAGGGGCGGACGATTATGTTACAAAGCCGTTTTCGCCGAGCGAGCTTATGGCGCGCGTTGACGCAGTTTATCGCCGCGTTGAAATGACGAGAGGCTTTCGTAAAAACGATTCTCAGCTCGACACTATTGTGCTTGATGAGTTTGAACTCAATTTAAGAAACCGCACCCTTTCAAAGGCAAAGCAGCTTATAGAGCTTACTCAGGTTGAATTTCAAATTATTGAATATTTCTTTAAAAATCCCAACGCGGCACTCAGCAGAACGGATATTTTAAAGCAGGTTTGGGGCAATAATTATTTCGGCGATGAGAAAATAGTGGATGTTAACATTCGCCGCCTCAGAATGAAGGTTGAGGATAACCCATCTTCACCCACAAGACTCGTAACCATTTGGGGCCTCGGCTATAAGTGGATAACAAACAGTAAATAATCGCGAAAGACAGAGTTGTAAATGAAAAAGAAAGTGTTTGATAAATTTCATAGCTTAAAGGTTGACGGGCTCACAAAAAGATGGCTTCTCAATATCATTCTTGTTGTTGTTATTGTGCTTGCCGTTACATTTACCGTGGCATGTGTAACCATTAAAAATTATTATTACAACTCCGTTGAAAATATTTTAAAATCCGGCGCTTCCACAAATGCCGTAAATTATTTTTCAAACAATCTCGATTCGGGCACTTCGCTTGAAAGCTCGGCTGTTAAATTTATCGATAATTATGCTTATAAGGAAAAAACCACCGTTTGGGTTATCGATAATAACGGCAGGGTGCTTGCCTCTTCAAACGGATTTTTGGTCAGCAATACCAAAATGGAGGATTATGACGCCGCAAAAAGCTCCGATTCCGGCACGGGTAAATATGTCGGCAAAATTTATGACGGCGGAGATAAGGTGATGGCTCTCACAAGAGTTATTCAAAATTCGGCGGGCGCAAATGTCGGCGCAGTAAGGGTTATGACGAATATTGAGGATGTTGACTCCCAAATATTTACCGTTATCGCAATAATGCTTGTGCTTGTGCTTTTTGTGTTTGCGATAATATTGTTATCAAATCTTTTCTTTATCCGATCAATTATAATTCCCGTTAAGCAGATAACAAAAACCACAAATGAGATCGCACACGGCAATTTGAATGCCAGAATCGAAAAAAAATATGATGACGAAATCGGAATTTTGTGCGATTCGATAAATTCGATGGCTTCGGAAATCGCAACCGCCGATAAAATGAAAAATGATTTCATTTCAACAATATCCCATGAATTGCGAACTCCGCTCACTTCAATCAAGGGTTGGGGCGAAACGCTTTATTACAGCCATGATACCGAGCGTGACGAGCTTACTTCAAAAGGCTTGCAGGTTATCGTTAAAGAGGCGGGCAGGCTTGAGGGCTTTGTTGAAGAGCTTCTTGATTTCAGCAGGCTTCAAAGCGGAAGAATGACTCTGCGCCTTGTTAAAACGGATATTTTTGCCGAATTGGACGAAACCGTGTTCACATTCTGCGAACGCGCAATGCGCGAGGGGATAGAGGTGCGCTACAGCATTCCCGAACTTCCCGCTCCCGCGGATGCCGATCCAAACAGGCTCAAGCAGGTGTTTATGAATATTCTTGATAACGCCTTGAAATATTCGCGTGCTCCGAGCAAAATTTTCGTTAAGGCGGAATTTACAGCACTCGGTGAAAACAGCGCGGTTAAAATTTCTATAGCCGATCAGGGCTGCGGAATTTCAAAAGAGGATTTGCCGCATGTTTTCGATAAATTTTATAAAGCAAATGTTTCCGTTCGCGGTTCGGGAATCGGTCTTGCCGTAACAAATGAAATAGTTAATCTTCATAAAGGCAAGCTTGAAATAGACAGTAAAGAGGGCCGAGGCACTCTGGTTACAATATATCTTCCGATTGACAGCGCGCCCACAAAAAAGGAAATCGATATGGCAACCGCGGGCGAGCAACAGGTTACTGATGAGGATATAAATTTGAAAGGTGATAAATCGGATGAGCAAAAAAACTCATAAAACTTCCGTCGGAGGTCAGGCGCTCATAGAGGGTGTTATGATGCTCGGCCCAAAGGGAATGGCAACCTCCGTGCGTAAGCCGGACGGCGAAATATTAACCGAATATCACAAGGTTAAGCACATGCGTGATAAAAGCAAGTTTTTTAATTTGCCGATAATCCGCGGTGTAGTTAATTTTGTTGAATCAATGATAATCGGCTATAAAGCGCTTATGTATTCTGCCGAGGCCTCCGGAATGGAGGATATCGAGGAAGAGAATATGAATAAGTTTGAAAAATGGCTTTCAAATAAATTCGGCGATAAGCTTATGAATTTCATCGGTGTGCTGGGATCCGTTTTGGGCGTTGTGCTTGCGGTTTTGCTTTTCGTTTATTTTCCCGTTTTGTTTTTCAATAAGGTTAATCAGTGGAGCGGCGGCGCAATCACAAATTATCAGGGCCTTATCGAGGGCGTTATAAAAATAGTTATTTTTGTGGCGTATATGGCGATGGTCAGCCGAATGAAAGATATTAAGCGCATGTTTATGTATCACGGCGCAGAGCATAAATCCATTGCCTGCTATGAATCCGGTATGGAGCTTACGGTTGAAAATGCCGCAAAATGCACTCGCTTTCACCCCAGATGCGGCACTTCTTTTATTTTTGTTGTTCTTATTTTCAGCATTATTTTTTACACGATTATTGCTAAAATCTTTCCGCAAATTGCCGCTGTTCGCGTGCTTTGGATGCTTTTAAAGCTTGCGTTTCTGCCGATTTTGATGGGTATTTGCTATGAATTTATAAGATATGCGGGAAAACATGATAATCTTTTTGTTAAAATAGTTTCCGCCCCCGGCTTGTGGATGCAAAGAATTACCACAAAAGAGCCCACGCCGGATATTCTCGAAGTGGGAATTGAGGCTTTAAAGGCTGTTATTACAGATGATCCCGAGGATGATGAAATAAAGTGAATTTAAAAGAAGCTTATGATTATTCAAGGCTGTTTTTGAGCGGCAATAAAATTGATGAGTCGGATTTTAAAGCGCTTTGCGTAGTTTGCTCATTGGCAGATATAAAAAATAATCAGTTTGAAATGCATTCAGGTGATTTTGTCAGTAATAAAAAGCTTGCCGATATGCTTTGGAAGCTTAAAAGCGGTGAGCCGCTTCAGTATGTTATCGGTAAGTGGGATTTTTACGAATCCGAATTTTATGTCGGCAGCGGCGTGCTCATTCCGCGCCCCGAAACGGAAGAACTTACCGACGCCGTTGTTAAAGCGGCAAAAAATATTTTAAATCCCGTTGTTTATGATCTGTGCTCCGGCAGCGGATGCATAGGTATAAGTGTTGCAAAGGCGGTCCCCGGCGCAAAAGTTTACTGCGTTGAAAAAAGCGATGCGGCATGTGAATATCTTATTAAAAATTCTTATCTTGCAAAAAATGCCGTTCCCGTTAAAGGGGATATATGCCGCCCCGAAGAAATAATTAAAGAGGCGGCGGATATAATCGTTTCAAATCCGCCGTATGTTAAAACTGCGGATATCTCTAATCTGCAAAGCGAGCTGGCTTATGAACCCAAAGCCGCGCTTGACGGCGGTGCGGACGGCTTGTTTTTTTATAATGTTATCGCGAATAAGTGGAAAAGCGCGTTAAAGTCCGGAGGAAAGCTCTGTTTGGAAATCGGTGAGGATCAGGGAAACGCTGTTTCAGATATCCTTGCAGATACCGGGTTTAAAAACATTGAAGTTAAAAAAGATATTTATCAAAACAACAGAATGGTGTTTGCCGAAAAATAACTCCGCCACTGCGGCGCGAAAGGCTGTTTTTTTATATGAATAATTTGAGTATTTCAATCCTCGGCGATATTTTCAAAGGAAATTATATATATGCCATAATAACGATTGTGGCAAGAATGTTTGTCGTTTTCTGCTGCCTTCCCGTTCACGAGCTTGCGCACGGATGGGCGGCATATAAGCAAGGGGACGACACTGCAAAAAAACTCGGTAGGCTTTCCTTTAATCCATTTTCGCATCTTGACCCGATCGGCACGATTATGATTTTCCTTTTCGGAATAGGCTACGCTAAACCGGTGCCCATCAACCCACTTAAATTTAAGAACTACAGAAAAGGCGTTGCGCTTACCGCTCTTGCCGGGCCGCTTTCAAATCTTGTTATGAGCTTTATTTTTGCGTTTATCGGCTCCGGATTGAACAGGATCGCAGGCGCTAATACGGCAATGCAGCTTCTGGTGCTGTTTTTCGGTTTTGCGGCAAATATCAATATCGCTCTTGCCGTGTTTAATCTTTTGCCTATTCCGCCGCTTGATGGTTCCCGCGTGCTTGCGGTTATTCTTCCGGACAGGGCATACGAAAAATATTTTCGCTACGAGCGTTATATCATGATTGCGCTAATGGTGCTTCTTTTCACGGGCGTGCTTGATACTCCGCTTGCACTGCTGAATAATTTATTTCATAAATTTATATATTTCCTGCCGAATCTTGTTTTCGGAAATTGAGGTTAAATGGAACAGATAAATTATAAATTAGAGGTGTTTGAAGGCCCTATGGACCTTATGCTTCACCTTATCAGTAAGCATAAATTGAATATAAACGATATCCCTATTGTTGAGCTTGTTAATCAATATCTTGATTATGTGCGCCAAATGAAAAACGCCGATTTCGATGTTGCAGGCGATTTTCTTGAAATGGCGGCAAGGCTGATTTATATTAAAACGGTTTCGCTTCTGCCCAGGCAGGAGGAAGCCGAGCAGCTGAAAAAAGAGCTCACGGGCGAGCTTATCGAATACCGCGATTGCAAGATAATGGCGGAAAAGCTGAGCCACAGCACCGATGGCTTTGACCGCTTTGTGCGCGAGCCTCAGCCGGGATACATAAATTACGATTACGAGCGCTTCCATGAGGGTGAGGAATTGCTTAATGCATATATCTCCGCCGCGGGCAGGGCACAGCGTAAGCTTCCGCCTCCGCTTGATTCTTTTAAGGTTATTGTTGCAAGAAAATTTGTAAATGTTGCCTCAAAGGTCGGCGGCGTTATAGAAAAGCTTAAAGCAAAGCGAAAGGTAAAATTTTTAAATTTGTTTTCGGACGCTCAGTCAAAAAGCGATCTTGTGGCAACCTTTCTTGCCGTGCTTGAGCTTGCAAAAACCAAGAAAATTATTTTAAACGGCTCCATGCAGGATATGGAAGTCAGCATTTCGGAGGAGGGCGAAAGCGTTGAAAACTGAAAATAACATAATCGGTAAGCTTGAAGCCATGCTTTTTGCCTCCGGCGAGCCTGTTGAAGCAGCCCGCCTTGCCGAGGTGCTTGAGCTTGATGTGGAAAATATCACAAAAATGCTTTCTCACCTTGCCGATACATATGACGAAAAAAACAGCGGTATTCAGCTTATACGCGTGGACGGTAAATATCAGCTCTGCACGCGCGAGGCGTATGCAGATGATGTGCGTAAACTGCTCGAAATTAAAAAGAACACTCCGCTTTCGCAGGCGGCGTTTGAGGTGCTGGCGATAGTTGCTTATAATCGCACCGTCACCAAAAGCTTTATAGAGCAGGTCAGGGGTGTTGATTGCTCCGGTTCAATCGCAAATCTTGTGCAAAAGGGGCTTATTGAGGAAAAGGGCAGGCTCGATCTTCCCGGCAGACCGCTTGTTTACGGCACTACTGACAGATTTTTGCGTTGCTTCTCGCTCAACAGTCTTGATGATTTGCCCGATTTACCTAAATCCGAGGAAGAAGATAAAGAAAATTCGCAAACCACCTTGTTTGATGAAGAAAAAAATGCTACAATGGATACGGAAATTCTTGAATCGGGGGATGATGACGAAGAATGACGGCTTTAATAGTTATTGCGGTAATAGTTGTTGTTATCGCGCTTATCTTGTCTCTCTCCGCCACCGTCACGGTTGTTTACGATAATAAATGGCGCACCACAATCAGTGTGCTGTGGATAAATAAGGATGTTGAGCTTTCAAAAATCCTTTCATTTATCCTTTTTCCGCAGGAAAGCGCCAAAAAGGTTAAAGAGAAAACTAAGAAAAAATCAAATAAAAAAGCTGAAGATAAAATCAAATCCGAAAAATCCGAAAATCCGGCCCAAAAAACAGCTCCGAAATCGGAGAACGTTTCTGAAGGCGCTACAGCCACCGAAGCACAAAAAGCAGAGCAGCCAAGCTCCGATAAAGGCTCTAAGGATAAAAAGGCAGATAAACCCGCCGAACAGAAAAAGCCTAATTATATTAAGAATATTTGGGATAAAGACGGCATTGTGGGTATAATGCTTTTTGTTTCAAATATGGTTGAAAGTGCCTCCGGAGCTATTTCAACTCTTTTTAGGGGCTTCCATATTTATTCGCTCTATGTTAAAATACTTGTGGGCGGCGGCGATGCGGATACTATCGCCCGCGCTTACGGTAAAATCTGTAAATATTATTACCCCTTAAAGGGCGCAATTATAAACGGCATGAAGGTTGATAATTATAACGATTGGATTGCCCCCGATTTTATAATGCCGCAAAATGAATACGGCTTGCAGTTTATCGGCTCGCTCAGCGTGGGCACGATTTTGCATGTGGTGCTTTCAGCGGGTAAAATATTTGTTGTTAATCTTATAAAAGATAAATAAAATTGTTTGTTCAGATTAAATAATCTTTAAGGAGATAAAGAAATGAAAGAAACACCGGTAAACAAAATAATGGAAAATACCCTCGAAAAAATGAGGGAAATGGTTGATGTTTCAACTATTATCGGCGATCCCATCCAAACGGGCAACACCACGCTTATTCCCGTTTCCAAGGTATCGTACGGCTTCACCAGCGGCGGCACGGATTTGCCGTCAAAGCAAAATGCAGAGCTGTTCGGCGGCGGCGGCGGTGGCGGTATCACCATTTCGCCCGTTGCTTTCATCGTTATTCAAAACGAAAAAGTAAGAATGATGCAAATCAATAATTATTCTTCGTCCGCAGACCGCGCTATTGCTATGATTCCCGAGCTTGTGGATCAAATTTCTCAGCTTATTAAAGCTAAGGAAGAGCCCGCTCAGGCAGAGGAAAAGGCTGAATAATTTTATATTGCTATTGTAATAATCACCTGCATATTATTTTAGCAGGTGATTATTTTGTTGAAAAAGATTATTGCGCTTTTTGCCGCACTTATCGCTTCACTCAGTGTAATTCCCGTGGAAGCGGCCGATTGCTCCGCGGCGGCTTATGCCGTTGTTGATGTGCAAACGGGGGAAATGCTCGCTTCAAAAAACGAAAGCCAAAAGCGCAGTATTGCCTCCACCACAAAGATTATGACGGCGCTTATCGCCTGCGAAAGCGGCAGTCTTGATGAAATCGTAACTGTCACCTTCGATATGGTTAATACGGAAGGCTCCGTGGTCGGACTGCGTGAAAACGATTGCGTAACGCTTCGCGATATTGTTGTTGCAATGATGCTCGCCTCGGGGAATGACGCCGCAAACGCCGCGGCACTTTTTCTCGGCGAAAGCTTTGCGGGCTTTGCCGATATGATGAATAAAAAAGCCGCCGTGCTCGGTATGATAAATTCATATTTTGTTACTCCCTCGGGGCTTGACGAAGGCGGGCATTGCTCCACAGCCGCTGATATGGCAGTTCTTGCCCGCGCTGCCGTCAAAAATGAAGAGCTTGCAAAAATTTGCAAAATGAAAAGTGCCGAAATCACCGTTTCGGGCAAAAAAATGCAAATTTTTAATCATAATAAATTGCTGGCGCAAAAAGGCTTCATCGGCGTTAAAACGGGCTTTACCAAAAAGGCAGGGCGATGCCTTGTTTCCGCTTATCAAAATAACGGCAGGTTTCTTGTGTGCGTCACACTGAATGATCCCGATGATTGGCAGGATCATGTTAGGCTTTGTGCCGAGGCGGAAAAAATGCTTGCCGATGTTCCTGTGTGCGGCGAAATGTCTGTGCTCACCGTAGGCTCGGCCAAAAGTGCCGTCAAAGCCGCTTATTCCGGCTCGGTTGTTGTGGCTAATAAAAATCTTGTAACCGTCAGCCTCTATGCTAAGCCGTTTTTATATGCGCCCGTTAAAAAAGGCGATGTCGTCGGCAAGGCTGTTGTTAAATATAAAGAAAAGGAGATTGCTTCACTGCCGCTTGCGGCTTGTGAGGATGTTGAATATTTAAATGGATAATTCTGTTAGGCTTCAAAAATTTATGGCGGATTGCGGTGTTGCCTCTCGCAGAAAGTGTGAAGAAATCATCGCTGCGGGAAAGGTTAAGGTAAACGGTCACCCCGCAAAAATCGGCGATAAAGTCAATCCTAAAAAAGACCTTGTAACCGTTTTTGGTAAAAAAATAAATAAAGTCACCGAAATGCGCTATCTTATGCTCAATAAGCCTCGCGGCTATGTAACCACTGTGTCGGACGAACATGCAAAAAAAACCGTTATGCAGCTTATGCACGGCGTTAAGGAGCGCGTTTATCCTGTCGGCAGGCTCGATAGGGATTCCGAAGGATTGCTGCTGTTTACCAATGACGGCGCACTTGCAAATGCGCTTATGCACCCCTCTGGAAATATCACAAAAATTTATCGCGTCACAGTGCGCCCGGCTGTTAATGACGATATGCTTGATAAGCTCCGAACAGGCGTTGAAATAGAAGACCGTAAAACTCTGCCCTGCGATGTTTCCGTTGTTTCCGAGGAAGATGATAGGGTAGTGCTCGAATTCGGTATCCGTGAAGGCAGAAACCGCGAAATCAGAAAGATGTGCGATTCGGTCGGCCTTGAGGTTGCCCGGCTTAAACGAATTGCCGAGGGGCCTGTTAAGCTCGGCATGCTTCCGCTCGGTAAATTTCGCGATCTCACTCCTCGCGAAATCGAAAAGCTCCAAAAGCTTACAGAAAAGTAATTTGCTTGCCATATAAAATTGTGTGAATTATAAGCATAATCCGATTGTCATTGTTTGAAGCATGCATTTGCCGAAAAAGGAAAATGTGTAAATTTATGTAATGATTGACTTTTTTGTTATATTATGCTATTTTATCTTTATACAAAAGATATTTTTATATTATGCTCTATAAATAATGTGGGCTTAAATAAGTTTTTGCATATATTGGATTGAGCCTTTACTTTTGCCTCGTAAGTGTTATAATTAATAAAAAAATGCGAGGTTTTCATGAAAAACGATTTGTTAAGCGGTAATCCGGCTAAATCTGTTGTGCTTTTTGCACTGCCGATTATGCTAAGTTCTTTCCTTCAATATTCATATAATTTTGTTGATAATATAATAGTTGGCCAATATGTTGGCACTCAGGCACTTGCGGCGGTTGGCAATATCGGCGCAATAAACAGCTTTATCATCGGCACGGCGCTTGGGCTCACAAGCGGATTCACCATCCCCGTGGCTCAAAAATTCGGAGCCGGTGAGTATCGCAAAATGAATAATTATGCCGGCAACAGTATTACGCTGTCGTTAGTTATCGGCGTTTCAATTGTTGTTGTGGCGCATATAATTTCAAATCCGATTTTGCGCCTTATCAACACTCCGGATGATATTTTCAAGCTTTCGGCGGATTATATAAATATTCTTTATTTCGGCGTGCCTATTCAAATGCTGTTTAATAATTTCACAGGCATTGCGCGCTCCCTCGGCGACAGTAAAAGGCCGCTTTATTTCCTGATTTTAAGCGTTTTAGTTAATTTGGCGCTTGATATTTTGTTAGTGGGCAAGCTCGGGCTCGGCGTGCGTGGTGCGGCAGCGGCAACGGTTATTTCGTATTTTGCCGCCTGTGTTTTTGCCGGTGTGTTCGTGCTGAAAAAAGAAAAAGAGCTTAATATAAAAAAATCGGATCTTGTGCCGAATAAAAAAATTTTTGCCGAGCAAATGAAGCTTGGCATTCCCGTGTCGCTTCAATTCACAATCACATCAATCGGCTCAATGATTTTGCAAACGGCAATAAACGGCTTCGGCTCGTCTGCCATTGCCGCGCTCACTGCCGCCGGCAGGGTGGAGCAGGTTATGAATATTCCGATGAGCGGGCTCGGCGTAGCAAATGCAACCTTTGTTTCGCAGAACTACGGCGCGGGTAAATATGAAAGAATAATTAAATCGGTTAATAAAATTTTAATTTTGGATTTGCTGATATCCGTGTTTTGCAGTGCGGTTTTGATTTTTGCAGGGCCTTATGCCGTGCGTTGGTTTGTTTCAAACCCGGATGCGCAAATGGTTTCGTATGCAAAGCAATATCTTTACACTATCGGCGGTTGCTATGCGCTCGTTTCGCTGCTCTTTGTGTTTAGAAATACTCTTCAGGGGCTTGGCTTCACTTATGCAAATGCAATTGCCGGCGTGGGCGAGCTTTTGGGCAGAATGCTGGTTTCATTTTTGTTGACTCCTTATTTCGGCTTTGCCGCAGTTTGCTTTGCAGGCCCGGTGGCTTGGCTTCTTGCCGATCTGCCGCTGATTTTTATTTATCTGAAGAAAAAGCGGATGTTTAAATCCTTAATTGAATATAAATAATATAAAATATAATGTGCAGGAGGGTGTTATACCATGCCGTATTATTATGTTTCCCTGGCAGCGGGGCTTATTGTTTCAACGATATTTTTGTTTTTCAGGGCAAAGGGCGCAAATATCAAAAATCTCTTTTTTAAAACGGCGTCAAGCCTGTGCTATTTGCTCACTATGGCGTTTGCTTTTATTGAAAATCCCGAATTTCCGGTTTACGGCGCGTTCCTTATGATGGGCGGCGCGCTCGGCCTTTGCGGCGATATTGCGCTTGATTTGAAATGCATTTATCATCAGGATGCAAACGAGTATCTTAAAGCCGGATTTCTGTTTTTCCTGATTGGGCATATTTTCTATAATGCCGCCGTTATTTGGCATGTCAGATTCAAATGGTGGTGGGTGCTCATTTGCCTTGCAATCTCCGTGGGTGTCGCGAGTGCAACTGTTTTCTCTGCCAATATTATGAAGGTGCATTACGGCAAATACAGAAAGGTTGTTTTTGCTTACACGGTCTTTTTGTCCTTAACTGCAATAACATCAATTTTGGCTGCGTTTGTAACTCATGAAAAGTCGATGATTATAATGGCTGCCGGTGCGGTTTCGTTTCTGCTTTCGGATGCCGTGCTTAATTTCACTTATTTCGGCAGAAATTGGGATAAACCGATTCATCTTTTCGTAAACCATCTGCTTTATTATGCCGCGCAGTATCTTATTGCAGCGTCAATAATTTTCGTAAGATAATAAATAATATAGGCGGGCGGCCTGTTACTGTGTTTTCGGCTTCCCGCCCATATTTTTTGATTATTTTTTTAATTAAGTATTGACTTAAAGCCCCAACGGTGGTATTATATCAAAGCAACGATTTGGGCCATTAGCTCAGTTGGTCAGAGCTCCCGGCTCATAACCGGTCGGTCCGGGGTTCGAGTCCCTGATGGCCCACCAAATCATAGGGGTATAGCTCAGTTGGTAGAGCAGCGGTCTCCAAAACCGCGTGCCGAGGGTTCAAGTCCTTCTGCCCCTGCCAAAGAAAGCACCGAATTATCGGTGCTTTTTTCCTTTATTTACGCTGTTTTACGGCAATTTCACTTGCTTTTCCAATATAAATATAACTACGGCGCACGGTTTTTTCCGTACGCCGTCTTTTCATTTTCACACCGTTTTTTGTTCACTTTGTATCACACAATCCACTCAATCCGTTTGATACATCATCAAAAAAGCATCAATCACAATTCAAATCCGTTTGTAACGCCCATTAGCATATCCGTGTTTCGCTTGACATAATACAGTTCGGTTATTTCCGAAGTTGTGTGTCCAAGTAGGTCTGCCACCTGCCTCGGAGTTAATGCTTTTACCGTTCCGTCCTCTGCTCGCACACCTGTTACAAGCTTTGTTGCGAAGGTGTGGCGCAAACTATGTAAGCCTTTTTTCTCGATTCCTGCCGCATCGAGTATGGAATAAAATCGTTTTCTTAAGTTTAACGGTCTTGTAAAGTTTCCGTCTGCATCGGGTATCAACGGTGCATCCTCACCGAAATATAGCTCGTTGCGTAACTCAATAATCGCTTGTATTGCAGCTTCGTTTAAGGGTACGATACGCTTGCTTGAAGCGGTTTTCAGTTTGCCCACTACAATTTCTCGTCCGCTTTTTCGCTCTGTTCCGTCACGCTTTTGCGCTTCTTTAACACCTCTTTGAATGTGCATCACTTTCTTTTCAAGGTCTATGTCGCTGTTGATTAAACCTAACGCTTCAGCAGTTCTCAGTCCTGTGTTCAGCATAAGAATATATGCTGATGCTTGATTGTGTTTCGGCTTGCCTGAAGGGTATTTCTTGTATGCTTCTGCTTTGAATTTTTCAATTTCCTCATCGGTAAATACGGTTATCGTTTCGCATACGGGAAGCACTTCTTTGTTTTGCTTTGCAAGATAATTTGACTTTTTTATTGTCGGCACAGCGTTCATCGGATTCTTTTTTATGAACTCTTCACGCATAAGATAATCGAAGTATTCATTGAGCAGATTGTATGTTTGCTTGACTGTTGAGAATGAATATCCCTTGTCGGTCAGCGTGCTAATCAGCCTCTTAATGTCTGCACCTGTTATGTTAGATACAATGAGTTTGCCCATGTAAGGGACGATTTGATTTTTGTAAATCTGCTCGTTGCGGTCATAAGTCACTCGCTCAACATTCGGGTACTTAAACACTTGCAGGTAGTTAAGCAGGCTGTCTTTTACAGTCTTGTTACCCTCAATGGCGTCAATGATTTCTTCTTCAAACTTGAATATGTAGTCCGTCATTTTCTTGTTGACCTCGGCTTTTGTTGTGCCGGAAAAGCTTTTGCGTTTTCGTTCGCCTTTCTCATCTTTGTACCAAACCACGCCACCCCATCTGCCGTCTGTTCGTTTGAATGCATTGCCGTTTGTCAGCAGTTGTTTTTGCATTTTATCACTCCTTTCGCACACACAATATCACAAACCTTTTTCAATATCCAGACCAAAGATTGTGTGTTTGTTTTTGTTGTTTTAGCTTCAAAAAGCCGTCACAAATCGCCTACAAGCCGTTTATAGTTTCAGTCCGACGAGTTACTCTATTTTAGATAGAACTCGTCAATTTTTGCTTACAGCGTTGCTTGATTTTTCAAAAATAGGTTTATCATACGGAAACGCTTGAGTGAATACGCAAAAGCCTTGATTTTCTGCGAAAAACACCCCTTACTGCATACGAATTTGGAATCATACGCAAAAGTATTACGAATCGAAAAGCCGACAGGCTTTGCCGGACGGCGTTTTCGGGCTTTTCAACGCCCGAAAATCATACCCCTTTATCCTGCTTTAAAATCGACAGCTTGAAATCCGCTCCAAAACCCACTCAAATGAGCCTAGATTTCATCCAAAACCGAGTTGAAAATCAATTCAAAAAACTCAAAAGAAAAACCGCTGTTTTTTTCGATTTTAGGCTTTTAGATTATTTGTCATCAGCTCTTACAGTGGGGTACACTATATTTGATGAACTGTGTAGATATTACTTTGCTGTGCGTTTTCAAAAAATCTTTTAGTGATATCTATGTAGCCTTTTTCTTCGAGGGACTTTAGCGTGTTTCTGCAAGTGGTCGGACACATATTGCACTTCTTCGCCATCTTCGGAACAGACCAAAAACTTACACCTTTGCTGTCGCCAACCGAAACAAGAAAACAGTAAATCATAAATTCGTGCGGCGAAAAGTTTTCATCAAAGATTTTGTTCGGCATATAGTAAACCTTGCCGTCGGTTTTATAATTTTTGTTTACGTACATAATTTTTATCCTTTCTTAATTTGTTTTTGAATCCACAACTTGAATTCATCTTTCGGTACAACAATTCTTGTGCCGATTTTTATTTTTGGAAAACCTTTTTCATTGACAAGCTCGTAAGACCTTGTGCGAGATATTCCAAGCACCTTTGCAACCTGCGACACCGATATCATCATCGGTAGTTCATCAAAACTTTTATAACTTTCTTTCATTGCGTTGCCTCCTTTCGTATTATTCGAGAGATACTTTTTCAAAAAGAAAAATGCATAAGCAAATTTGAAAACAAAAACTCACCCACGAAAAAAGTCCTTCTACTATACAGAGAAAAATTCCCGTTTTGTTCGGGTGTTTTTCAAAATTCTTTACATCTTGTTTACATTTAATTTCACGATAGCAAAAAAATACCCCTCTATAATACGGAGAAAAAACTCGGTTTTGTTGATGTGTTTTGAAAGAAAATTTACAAAAAAAATAACCTGCTCTTTTTATTTAATGCAGGCAATAAAAAATGACTTGATTAAATTTGCAAAAATAATTTCTTTCAGTTTGAATTTTAAAAAGCAAACTGAAAGATTTTGAATAAGAAATATGTTTATTTGAAATGATATTTATAGAAAGACAAAAAGGTGCAGTCGAATAACTGCACCCTTGTGGTTTACAAATTCAAAAAATCTTTTCTGTAATCAACTCTGAAGAATTCAGCGAGTTGTTGCATTTCGCTGTCCTTGATTGTGTTCACCCTCGGCATATTGCAGGTGAGCATATAAATCTGTGCCGCTTTTTCTACGGTTTCGATAAGACCGAAAGTTTCGTCCATGGTTTTGCCTGCACCGTAAATGCCGTGCATACCCCAGATGACAAGGCGAAATTCTTTCATCTTTTCTGCGGTTGCTTCGCCGATTTCATTTGTTCCGCAAAGCATCCACGGAAGAACTCCTACACCGTCTGGGAACACAACAATGCACTCGGTGCACATTTCCCAAAGCGTGTGCGTTATTTTTTTCTCGTCAAGCTCGTGAACATAGTTCATAGCAAGGGTGTTTGTTGGGTGAGAATGCATAACAACTCTGTTTTCGGGGTCGACTTTGAGCCTTGCTCTGTGACTCATCAGGTGAGCAGGGAGTTCTGAAGTGAATTTACCACCATCGCTGTAACCCCAAAGCAGTTCTGCCGTTGTGCCGTCTTTTGCAATGCGGATAATGCCGAGATTGTTTTCCGGGTCTTTCTCCACATTCTTAAAATACTTGCCTGTGCCTGTAACGATAAAAATCTTGCCGATAAGTTCGGGTGCGTCAAATCCTGTGGGAATTGTTCTGATTACATTGTTAAGGTCGAGATATTTGGCAACCTCGTTTTCATCAAGCAAATAACTGATATTTCCGCCGTTTCGTTCGTCCCAACCAAGTCGGTACATATTCGCCGTTGTATCGCACATTTCCTTGACGAACGGTGCTGTTAAAATGTCTTTCATTGTCTGTTCTCCAATACTTCTTTTTCGTATTTTTTAGCCTCTGCAAGATAATCGGCAGGGGTGTTTGTTTCTTTCAAATATTCCTCCCAAACATCACCAAACGGCATTGTTTTCAGTTCTTCGTGCATAACCATAAGGGAGGTGAAATCTGCATTGCTTTGTAATTTTTTCATTGTGTCGCTCGGTTCTAAAAGTGCATAGAGCAAAGCCTTTTCAACGCTTCTTATACCTGTTACCCACGCAGAAATTCGGTTTATGCTTGCATCAAAATAGTCTGTTGCGATAAACACTCTGTCAAGTGCGTTTGCTCTTACGATCTCCTTCGCAATCTCTTTTGTTTCATCATCAAAAATAACGACATGGTCGCTGTCCCAACGAACACCACGAGTAATATGCAAAGCCAATTTTTCGTTGAACAAAAGCATTGAAGATATTTTGTCGCTGACAAGCTCGGTCGGGTGATAATGGCCGTTGTCCATAAGCGGAGTAATGCTGTTATTGGCAACATAATTCATACAAAACTCAGCAGAGCCGACCGTGTAGCTTTCAAGTCCGATACCGAACACCTTTGATTCAAGCGTAACATAGACTTTATTCTTATCATACGGTACAGACAAAATTTCATCAAGTGATTTCTTAAATCTCGCTCTTGGTGCAAGTCTGTCGGCAGGAATATCCTTGTAACCGTCGGGTATCCAAATGTTCATAACGCAAGGTGTATTTGTTTCATTTGCAAAGTATTCCGCTATTTTAAGGCACCTTTTGCCGTGTTCAACCCAAAAGGCTCTCGCATTTTCATCCGGAGAAGAAAGGGTTAAATTGTCCTTTACCATAGGGTGAGAAAAGAAAGTAGGGTTGAAGTCAATACCCATATTTCTTTCCTTTGCAAACTCAACCCACTTTGCAAAATGCTTTGGCTCAAGCTCGTTTCTGTCGGCAAATTCGCCCTCGTCAAAAATTGCATAGCAAGCGTGTAAATTCAACTTCATTTTGCCCGGCACAAGGCTGATGACCTTGTCAATATCTGCCATAAGTTCATCAGGTGTTCTTGCTCTGCCAAGATAATTTCCTGTGGTTTGAATACCGCCCGAAAGTGCACCTTTTTGGTCGAAGCCTACCACATCATCACCCTGCCAACAATGAAGTGAAATAGGCACATTTTTAAGTGTTTCAATCGCCTTGTCGGTGTCAACTCCGATTCTGGCATATTTTTCTTTTGCTTCAAGATAAGACATTGTCAAATCTCCTTTATGTCAAATGAATTTTTAATCAAATCTCTTGCTGCTGCAAGGGATATTTTTTTGTCGCTTATAATCTGTGAAATAATGTTGCCTGTTGCGGTTGCCTCAATTGGTCCGGCTGTTACATCTTTGCCTGTATAATCACGAGTGAGCCTGTTCAAATACTCATCTTGACAGCCACCGCCTACAATATGAATTGTATTAAATTGCTTTCCCGTAACATTTTCGATTTCCTTTACCGCTTCGTCATACGATTTCGCAAGGGAATGATAAGCAGAATTAAGAATAAATCCCAAATCATCACTGCAAATCAGCTTGCCTATTGCGTCAATCATATTATCGGGTGCAACAAGCGTGCTGTCGTTCACATCAAAATATTTATATTCACCGCAATTCATCGCAAGGGTCATCATCTCGTCATAAGTCATCGACTTATTAAGATTTCGCCTGATGTTTTGAAACAGCCACATACCCATGTAATTTTTAAGAAAGCGAAAACGGCAATCAATTCCGCCCTCGTTGGTGAAATTGAGTTGTCTTGCATTGTCACTCAAAATCGGCTGGGTGATTTCTGTTCCAATCAGCGACCAAGTGCCTGAGGATATATATAAATCATCATCTTGCATAGGGCAGGCACACACGGCACTTGCAGTATCGTGGCTCGGTGCGAAAAGCACGGCGCAATTAAAACCGACTGCTTTTTGAATATCCGCACTCAAATCACCCACAAGACTTGACGGAGTATTAAGAGCACCGAAAAGTTCACTCGGTAAATCTAAAGCTGAAAGAATATCATTATCCCAAGTTTTCGTTTTAGCATTAACCAAACCTGTAGTTGTGGCATTTGTATATTCGTTTTTGCAAACGCCTGTCAGCTTAAATGAAAGATATTCCGGCATCATCAAAAAGTATTTTGCATTTAGAAGTTTTCCGTTTTTCTTATCTGCATAAAGCTGATAAATCGTGTTGAAATTCTGCTTTTGAATCCCTGTTTTTGCATACAACTGAGCAGGGAATACAAGGCTTTCAACCTCGTCAACAACAGCGTTTGTTCTGCTGTCACGATAAGATACGACAGGCATAATTTCCTGCTTATCTTCATCAAGCAAAACATAGTCAACGCCCCAAGTATCAATAGCAACAGTGCAAGGTATTTTGCCAATTTCTTTGCACTTGGCAATACCTTTTTTCACCTCATTTAAAAGATGTTCAATATCCCACACAAGTGTACTATTTTGATTTGTTATGTAATTTTCAAATCGGTGTATTTCTTCAAGTTTTAATCTGCCGTTATCTATATATCCAAGAATGTGCCGACCACTTGATGCACCAATATCTATTGCTAAATAATAGTTCATATTTTATAACCTTTAGACTTAATATAACAAATATTCTTCATTTTGAAATAAACAATATATATTTAATTAAGCAATTCAAAAGATAAAATTTCCAAATTTCCACTTTTGACTTTGAAAGTCAAATCACTATGCTTTACTCCCGTTAGGCACCCTGAAAAATCATTCCAATATTCTGAGTTAACAGACAAATCACCATATTGTTTATCCTTTGCTAAAACCGTTATAACACCATTTCCACGAGCTTTTATTGAAATAGACTTTGTTTCGGATAAATCAAAATATTTATATGTAACAATTGTGTTTGCTTTAAGATTTGTTAAATATCTTTCGCCATTTCCACTGGTAATTTTCGGCAGATTCTTAAATGATTTATTTCCACCATGAGGCATTCTGCCATTGGTCAAATTACAGCAAATAACTGCAGGATATTCACCTTTCCCCAACAAATCACCATCATTAAGACCACATGAAGTTATTTCAGTTTGCAAAATAGTTCCATCAGGCAATATGTCTATTTTTTCTGCACACGCTTGTCTTGAATAATCCGTTCCATGTGTTTGACGATGATAAAAAACATACCAAGCTCCATTAATTTTTTCAATGCTTCCATGTGTGGTTCCAGTATGATTTAATCTATCTTTTTCTTTTCGGTTATTGTACCCAACATCGCCATTAGATACAATTACGCCACCATATTCAAAATTTTTATCAGGGAAATCACTTGTAGCATAGCAAAGTTCATGATTATTTACAGATGAATATATAAAATAATATTTATTATTTATTTTTCTAATAGATGAACCTTCATAAAATCCATGTCCCGAAAGACTATGACCATCCTTTTTAAAAATATTTACTCTACTTTCAAATGGAGTACCTTTAGTTTTTGTTGGCAATATGCGTTTAGGAATAGTCTTAATAGTGAGCATATCATCTTCTAATTCACATGCTATTGCTCCCATAACGCCTCCTTTTTCTGCCTTTATTTCTTTCACTGTTTTATCAAACATTTTTGACTGCATTTTACGCATAATTGGTTGTGATATCTTGGGTAGCTCGTCAAAAGGATAACATGTTCCATAATAGAGCCTTATAGTACCATTATCGTTGATAACAGCTGGATCAAATGGTACATATTTCTTACAAAGTGTTCCATCAGAAAATTTAACATATCCATAAAATTGATATTTTCCATCAGGTGTATCGCAAACGGCAACACTTATAGGACCATAATAACAACCTACTCCATTATCTCCGCTTAAACAGTAATAAAGATAATATTTTCCATCATTACCTCTTACACAGTCAGGCGCATACATATATCTTCTATTAGATTTTTTTGAAAGAGGGTCCTGAGATGAAGAATAGTTTACTCCTTTACTTGACCAATCACTTAAATCATTAACAGGAGCAGACCAAAACTCATAATCAAGCATACAGTACATTTCTCCGCCTTCTTTATCATGTGAACCAAACAGATAGACTCTATCACCAAAAACATGTGGCTCACCATCTGGAATATATGTATCTATTGGTAAAAACGGATTAAACACTTGTTGTTTCATAATAATCACCATAACCTTTCAGGCGGCAAAACCGCACCTTGCGGCAGCGGAGGCAGAGCGATGGCTTTTACCTCGTAACCTCTTGAAATGAATTCTGCCGCACCTTGACTGCCAAGCAGTCCCGTGCCTCCGATCATACAAATTTTCATCATTCTGTCCTTCTAAAATATATGTTTACCTGCTGTAACCGTTTGCTTTTCGCCGTTTTGCAAAATTATTTCAGCCGTGCAGTTTGCAGGAATTTCAATTGTGTAAGCTGCTTTGCCGTCCTTTATTTCCCAGCCTGATTTGACTGTGCCGAAAACACTGTTGTACTGTGCGTTTGCAAAGGTAAAGTGTCCGCCCGGCTGTGGCTTAATGACAAAGTGATTTTCACCGCTGACATTTATGCCGCACATGGTTCTGAACAGCCATTCGCAAACAGCACCCTTTGAATAGTGGTTGAGGGAGGCAATTCCGCCTTGTGCCTGTGTTCCTTCCCAAGATTCCCAAATGGTTGTTGCGCCCATTTTAGTCATAAAGAGCCAGCCCGGCATCTTTTCGTTTTCAAGTAGTTTATAAGCATATTCAATGTTAATATCTGCCAAAACATCAAGGATGAACGGAGTTGACAAAAAGCCTGTGCCGAGTCTCCAACCGTAATTATCAAGCGCCTTGACAAGTCGTTTTTTGGCAAATTTAATTGATTTTTCATCAAGCAGGTGCATATATAGCGGCCGCACGAGTTTTGCCTGACGGTCGGTGTCGATTGAATAACCGTTTTTTGTAATCAACTCTCTGTACGCCTGCGCACAACCCTTTTTGTATTCCTCAAATAACGGCAAATTCTTACTGTCGCCCATATACTTTGCAATCTCGCACATCAACGACATAATGTATGAAGTGTAAGCAGTTGATTCCTCCGGATTTGGAAGCACGGTGTTTTTCCAATCATTCGGGAAAACATCCTTTGGCTCTGCCCATTCACCGTAGGATTGACCGAAGTTTACAAAGTATTTTCTGTTTTTGCCCGAAAGCTGAATATTATGTTTGAGCGGCGTCCATTTTCCGCAACGGGAAATCATAAACTTTGCGTATTTTACCATACCGGCGTAATACTTTTTGATTAAGCAGTCGTCATTGTAAATCTTCCAAAAACGATAGGGGAGAAGTACCCCGACATCCGACCAACCGACCGAGCCGTTCATCCACGACATAAAGAAATCAACGCCACCGTACGGAACGATTTGAGGTAACTTTCCGTCTTTCTGTTGCCAATCGTATACATCACGAATGTATTTTTTGCTGAATGTGGCATAGTCAAAAAGATAAGCTGCCGTGTTGAAAAAAATTTGTGCGTCACCCGTCCAACCGTGTCGCTCTCTTGTGGGGCAGTCGGTAGGCAAATCTGCACTGTTTGATTTTGTGGACCACTTTGTTGCGTTTACAAATTTGTTGAGCAATTCGTTGGAGGAGTCAAAAAAGCCTGTTTCTTCCATATCCGAATAAACCGCAATCGCTGTGAAATCATCGGCAGACACATCAATTTCGGTGTCTATTTCCATATAAGTAAAACCGAAAATTGCGAAGTTCGGCTTGTATTCGTTTACACCGTCCTTGCAGGTGTATTGGATTGTTTGCAAAGGTGTGGTGATTTTTTTGTTTGAGCATTGAATGTTCTTCAGCGTCAGTTCTCCGTTTTCGTCAAGCATTTCTCCAAAACGAAGGGTGATTTTTTGTCCCTTTTTTGCATTGATTTTGAACGAAACATAGCCTGCCATATTCTGCTTAAAGTTAATAAGCTTTTTACCGCTCGGAGCAGTTGTCATTTCGCCCTTAAAGGTTTCTTTTTCTGCAATAGGAACATTGTTTGAAGCGCTCGGCACAACATTATGTGATGTGAGTTTTGCCCTTGTGTAATAGGTTGGAACTTTGTTTGCATCAACAATTTCACCGTCCTTATTATCGGCAAAGCGTACAGAACCGTCATTTGACCAAAACCACGATTTGTCTGTTGCAACCGTGTCATTTGTGCCGTCTGCATACTGAATTTCAAGCTGTGCAAGTATTTTTGTTTCGCATCCGTATTGATTTTTAAGACCCCACGCACCGCACGAACCTCTGTACCAGCCGTCCGCAAGGTCGATGTTGATTATGTTATTTTCCTTGATTAAATCGGTGATATCATAGGTTTGATACTGCACTCGCTTTCTGTAATCCGTCACACCGGGTGCAAGAGGCATAGAAACCTTTTTGCCGTTGATGCGTGCAGAATAAATACCGCAGGCAGTTGCGTAAAGTCTTGCGGATTTTATTTCTTTTTTTGCCACGAATTCCTTTTTGAAGCAGTCAACAGGGAAGCGTTCAGGCTCCGGCTTGTTTGAAGTAGCAAGATAATTTATGCCCGAAAGGAAGAATGATTTTTCAAGTTTTTTCTCTTTTTCATATCCTTTTTTGTCTACCTGATAGTTGCCTGTTATCCACTTTGCCGACCAATTTTTGATACCGTATTCAAAGAAGTTTTCTTCGCTGAATTCGCCCTCGGTGTCGTTTTCGTCCCAAAGCTTGATTTTGAAAGTAACTCTTTTGCCTTTTTCAAATTTTGCCGGGATAACGGCACGCATAGCATTTGATTCAACCTTACCGCTGTCCCAATCCTCTGTAACAATTTGATAAGCAGTTTGAGTTATACCGCCCTCGCAGTTCCACATAACACGGGGATTTTCTATGTCAATACCCAACGGATTTTTCAGGTATTCTGTTTTTATGTTAATTGCTTTCATTTTCGATTTCCTTTCTTGCTTTGATCTCTGCTTGTTCCTTATCAATATGTTTTTCAACATTGATAAACGCAAGAATCACAATAAGAATAACCGACGTAATCGTTTCAAGTCCTACAAATGAGAATGTAATTGCATTTTTTGTTGCAACGCTTTGTACTGCCGCTACTGTTTCACCGTTTATAAGTGACGGCGCAACATATCCGCATTTTGAAAGGAGCATATTGAAAAGACCCGTAACAATTCCGACGGTTGTAACCGCAATGATGTTATTTATCGACATTGCAATACCGTCACATCTAAAGTTGTTTTTCCATTCCAAATGGTCAAGCACATCTGCAAAAAGTGCCGCAAATACATAAGAGCAAGGAAGTCCACCGATGTTTTTAATGAACTGACCGACAAGCACAACCACCATATTTGTTGGGCAAATCCAGCAAATAGCACTGCCGATTGCATAAAGCACAAAACCTGCCATAGTTAGATTACGCTTGCCGAATTTCTTTGCAAGCGGCCAAACGGCAAAGATACCGATACCCATCGGAATACCGCCGATAACGGAAATCATTGTTTGTGTTTTTCCGTCATTGTATGTACCGAGAACATAGTTGCAGAAATATACAAGTCCGAGGTTTTTGAATTGCGTGCCTACTGTGCAAATCAAGAAATAAAGCAAAATCAGCACCATATATTTGTCTGTAACGATTGCCTTGAGCAGATTTTTATACGGGATTTTTTCCTCATCTTTCTTGTTGATGTCCTCCATTGTGACACGCTCTTTTGTGAAATAATATTCCATAATAGTCAGCGGCAAAGCTAAGCAGGACAAAATACTCATAGTAGCAATCCACTTAGATTTGTCAACACCGAGATGTGGCATAATGAGCATAGGGAAGATGAGAGCTACCATGATACCACTCATCATAATTGTTGCAATCTGATTAAATACAGAAAGTGAGCCTCTTTGTTCGGTGTTTCTTGTTGAGAGCGGCACCATAAGACTATGGCTCATATTGTAAATTGTGTATGCAAACGAATAGAAAAGGTTATATGACAGCATAACCCAAATTACCTGCACGGTTTCGTTGCCCTGCGGCACAACAAACAGCAGAATACCGCTGATTAAAAGAAACGGAGCAGAAAGCAAAAGCCACGGACGAGCCTTGCCCTGTGCTGTTTTTGTGTGGTCAATTATGTAGCCCATAATCACATTGGTGATTGCATCAATAACCTTTGAAATAATCGGGAACACGGTTAAAAATGCACCGCCCCAAATTGTTGTAAGCTTTAACACATCCGTGTAGTACACATTCAGATATGTTGCAAGCACAGCGTTGAGAAGCAACGCACCCGACGGACCGAGCAAATAACCGAGCCATCTTTCACTTTTCTTTACTTCGTCACTTTTCACCCTGCTGTTCAAAAGCGGTGAATTTAATTTGTTTGTCATAATTTTTACCCCTCTGTTATGATTTATTAAATTATTTTGCCGTTAGTCTCAATAACTTTTTTATAAAAATAAGATGAATCTTTAAGTGTTCTTTTTTGTGTTTTGTAATCAATATGGATTAACCCAAAGCGTGGTCCGTAACCTTCTGCCCACTCAAAATTATCCATAAGCGACCAATGCTGATAGCCGAGTACGTCAATACCCTCATTTACAGCTCGTTTTACACCGCCGAGATAATCACGCAAAAATGCAATTCGCTTTTCATCATGTACTTTGCCGTCTGCGCCCACACAGTCATCATTTGCCATTCCGTTTTCCGTCACCATAACAGGTAAATGATAGCGCTCGCTGTAAAACCTGATTGTCCAATAAAGCACATCGCCGTCGATCGCCCAACCCATGCTCGTTTTGTGGGTTTCATCAAGTTTGCGTTTGGATACTCCGTACGGCTGATACACATTCAGTCCCACAAAATCAATCGGTTGATAAATCTCTGCCATATCCTTTTCGTGTGTTTTGAAAAAACCGTAAGCTGTAACAGGCTTGCCAAGCAAAATCGGGTCAGACCACCAACGGTTGTTCATCAGACCGATGCCCGAATTGAAAGTTTTGCGGCGTGCAGTTTCAATTTCCGATGTGCTGTTATCCTTTGGAATAAACGCACCCGCCGCCATAGCTATACCGATTTTTGCAGGTGTTTTTGCATATTTGCGAATGACCTTAACAGCTTTAGCGTGAGCAAGCATACAAATTCTTGTTGCCTTTGGAATGTTTTGCAGACCGAACTTGAATGGAGCATGTACCATATAGCAATAGCCAAGCATAATAAAACATTGTGGCTCGTTCATCGGTATCCAATATGTAACCTTATCCGACAAGGCATCTACAACAATTTTTGTATATTTTTCAAAAAGCGGTATGATTTCTTCGCTTAAAAATCCGCCCTTTTGATGCACCCAAATCGGCAAATCCCAATGATAAATGGTCACAAGCGGTTCAATATTTGCTTTTCTTAATTCGTCAACCAAATTGATGTAAAAGTCTAAACCCTTTTGATTGATTTCGTTTTCTCTCGGCTGAATTCTTGACCAGCTTATTGAAAAACGATAGGATTTTAAACCCAATTCTTTCATCAAGGCAACATCTTCCTTAACTCTGTGAAAATGGTCACATGCTGTATGGCAATCGGCGCCTCCCTTTATTTTGCCATTTGGTGCCAAATCCCAAATACTCGGTGTTCTGCCGTCTTCGTTCCATCCGCCCTCAATTTGAGCCGAGGCAGTCGCTGCGCCCCATAAAAAATCATCTCTGAATTTGTTATTCATATTTCCTCCTTAAAATTTAACGAATACAAATCGAATTTTCCTTTTCCGAAAAATCGGATTGAAAGCTCTTGTTTGTTTTTGTTTTCAACTTGATAATTAAGTGCATCCCGCTTTGCACTGTAATTTATTCCTTTGCTGCTCCAATCGCTTAAATCATCAAGCGGCAAAAAAGGATTAAATACCTGCTTTTTCAAAACATCACCTCTTGACTTTTTCGCTGTGTTCGTTTACACTTTAATTATAGCAACACTGTGTCGTATTAACAATCATCAGTTTGCATAATAGTGGATTTAAAACCAACAAAAGCACAAAAAAGTGGTGGAATAATATGAATACTAAAAATAATCAGCGCACAAGACTTTCAAAATTGCTGTTCAAAAATGCGTTGATGGACTTGCTCAAAGAAAAAGGCTCAGTAGCAAAAATCTCAGTTAGAGAACTTTGCGACCGAGCCGAGCTTAATCGTTCTACATTTTATGCACATTATAACGAGCCGAACGATTTGCTTATGGAAATCGAAACAGAATTGCTTGACGCAACCGAGGAGCATTTGAAAAAAATCGGCGAAGAAAATGACGCCGGAGCGCACAAATACATTTTATCGTTTTTACAATATATCAAGCAAAATGATAAACAATTCAGAACGCTTTTGATTGACTCTGCCGACCCTGAATTTCGTTCACGCTTTATGCAGCAGTCAATCATTCAGTTTGTCGAAAACCTTAGAATTGAATTTCCTAAAGAACTTGAACAGTACATTCTTTCGTATATTCTAAACGGCAGTACAGGAATTATTATTCAGTGGATACGCTCCGACTATGCAGTAAACGAAAACGAAATAGTTAATCTCTTGTTCTTAATCAACCAAAGTGCACTTGTAAATTTTAATTTGACACCCAAATTGACGGCCACACGATTAGAAAACAATAAAAAATGAGCCAAGATTTCATTCAAAACCGCATCAAAAATCAATTCAAGAAAAGCAAAAGAAAAACGCTGCTTTTTCGATTTTAGGCTTTTAGATTATTTGTCATCAGCTCTTACAGTGGGGTACACTATATTTGATGAACTGTATAGATATTACTTTGCTGTGTGTTTTCAAAAAATCTATGAGTAATATCTATGTAACCTTTTTCTTCGAGTGCCTTTAGCGTGTTTCTGCAAGTGGTTGGACACATATTACACTTCTTCGCCATCTTCGGAACAGACCAAAAACTTATCCCTTTGCTGTCGCCAACCGAAACAAGAAAACAGTAAATCATAAATTCGTGCGGCG